>Ga0209398_1000077_pt1 | contig 73619 bp, 73 predicted proteins | sample AshMeaBigSpring_FD_184125 | JGI IMG/M metagenome (GOLD analysis project Ga0209398, IMG submission 184125) | Groundwater microbial communities from Big Spring, Nevada to study Microbial Dark Matter (Phase II) - Ash Meadows Big Spring (SPAdes)... | ecosystem: Environmental > Aquatic > Deep...
ATAATGATTTGGCCTTTGCCCATCATTATAAACTTGCCGTCCCGGTTTATTTTACACATCCCTATAGCTCGCATGAAAAAGGAAGCGTTGAAAACAGAATTGGTGTATTACGCAGGTTTTTCCCAAAAGGGACAGATTTTGATTCAATTAAAACCCACGAAATAAGAAAAATTGAAAACCATTTAAACCGTAGGCCCATGAAAATATTCAACTATGAAACACCTTCAGAACAATATTATAAATTCGCATTTATTAGTTGAATGCAGCAAACCATTAATCATCAAACCCGGGTCTTTTAAAATCCATTGCTTTTGGAAATTCTTCAAGGCCTTTTTGTTTAATCTGGCTGAGGGTTGAAAGTGCATCCAGTGCTGTATCTTCTGATGAGGGCATTAATTCAATCATTTTTATCCAGGCCGCTATACTTTTTTCAACCGCTATCAATGCAATTTTTGCACTTCCCTCGCTGTCTTTCTGATAACCGTCTTCAACCTCCCATTCTTCGCCTTCCATTTTTCCTTGCAATGCCCGTTGAAATTTAGCATCAATAAAAAATAAATACCACTGGATAATCTCAAAACAATCGCCGATACCTGCAACGGTGTACACCACATCTTCTTCGGTTTTAATTCCCATATGCAGATGGCTGACAAGCTCCCTTGTTTTACCAACCATACCATCACCTTTTTTTGTAAAAGGCATTACGATCTTCCGATAGTTTGTACAAAGTTTTGAAATAACATGATTTTTTGAAGCAGTTCTTAAGAAGCTTTCCCTCTTTTCATAATTCTCTTCTTCATCTTTTGACAATGGTTGATTCAGATCAATACCATGTTTTTCAGCTGCTTTTTTTAATAAGGCTGTTGAATTTTTAAAATTGGAAGAAATATTTTCCCAAAACGCTTTGTTGTTTATATCCAGTTGCTCTGGTGTAAGCTTGCTTGTGTTTTCATAATTGCGGCAACGGCTTGTGAATGTGCATCGTTCACACCATCGGTCGCAATAATTATAAATACCGGGAATATTCTTTTCTTTCATCAGAGAAAGTTAGGGAATCTTCAGTAATGATAATAGATATTGTTTATTTTTCAGGTATGAATAAGTTTTTGTTTTTACTCCTTATAATTAGCATTAAGTCCCCCGCTCAGATCCATCCGTCCAATATCACCATAGCCCGTGACAGTTTTGGTGTGCCCCACATTTTTGCCCCCACCGATCCGGAAGTGGCTTATGGCCTTGCCTGGGCACATGCAGAAGATGATTTTGAAACGCTGCAGCTTGTTGCCCTTTCGGGGAAAGCGCTGGTGGGAACCGGCATTGGTAAGAAAGGCGCCGAAGCAGACTATGTGATACAACTGCTCCGCATACGGCAAACAGTAGATGAACAATGGAATACCCTGAGCCCCGATTTTGTAGCGCTTATCAATGGATATATAGCCGGACTCAATGCTTATGCAGCAGCACATCCTACTGAAGTAAAATACAAAAAGGCTTTCCCGCTGAATGATCATGAATACATGACGGCAGTAGTTTTGTCTGTTTCCCTTTTCTGTGGCATTGATAATGCCATTCCGCAGATTATCGGCGGCAAAGCGGCAACCATTGCCGGTTTCAGTTCGGGCGGCAGTAATTCTTTAGCGATGAATTCACAAAAGACCACTACCGGTGAATCATTCCTGGCCATCAATGCCCACCAGCCCAATACGGGCCCGGTGGCTTTTTATGAAGCACACCTGCAAAGCGGGCAGGGATGGAATATGCTGGGCGGTTTATTTCCTGGCGGCTGTCTCATCTTTCATGGCACCAATGAAAACCTGGGCTGGGCGCATACTGTGAATTACCAGGATAAGCTGGATATATTTCAACTGCAAATGAACCCGGCGAATAACAGCCAGTATCAATTTGACGGGGAGTGGCTGACGCTGGAAGAAAATAAAGCGAAGCTGCATGTAAAAGGCATTCCTATTGCGATTGGCAAAAAAATATGGTGGAGCAAATATGGCCCCACTCTTAAAACGGAGAAAGGAGTGTTTGCGCTAAGGGTGCCTGCGCTGATGGACATCAAAGCGCTGGAGCAATGGTACCGGATGAACAAAGCAAAAAACTTTACTGAGTTTTACAAAGCGCTTAGTATGACAAGCCTGCCGATGTTCAATATTATGTATGCCGACAGGTACGATACAATCTTTTATATCAGCAATGGTAAAATGCCACGGCGTAATCCCGATACAGCCTATCGCTGGAAAAGCACGGTACCGGGCAATACATCTAAAACACTATGGACGGAGTTTAAAACAATCCATGAACTGCCGCAATATATTAACCCGCCATCCGGGTATTTATTTAACACCAATCATTCCCCCTTCCTGGCTACGGATGTAGATTATAACCTTGATAAAAATAAGTTTGACCGAAACGATGGTTATGAAACTTATCATAACAACCGCAGCCAGCGGGTGACGGAGCTGATGAACGGGGATAAAGTGAATTATGAAAAATTCAGGAGTATAAAATTTGACCAGCAACTGCCCAGGCAACTGAAATACACTTACGGTATTGACAGTATGCTGAACCTTGATGCCACTGCTTACCCGCTGCTCAAAGAAGTGATCACTGATTTTCAGCAATGGGACAGGAAGGCATCTGCCGGCAGTAAAGGCGCCGCTATATTTTTACTGACCTATCATTATGTGGCAGATAAATTAAAGGGTGTTCCGCCCAGGCAGCTCACAAAGACTGAGGCCATAGAAACTTACCAATATGTGTATGACCACATGATGAAATATTTTGGTAAAACAGGTTTGATGTTAGGTGATATTCAAAAATTAGTACGGGGTGATGATGAAAGACCAGCCTGGGGCATTCCTGATGTACTTACCCCTTCGTTCACCGAGCCATACAAAAAAGGAATGCGGAAAGTTACCGGCGGAGATGCATATATCTGTTTTGTACGATACTCTAAAGACGGCAACCTCCCACAGATAGAATCCGTCAATACCTTCGGAGCTTCCATGCACCCGGATTCGCCGCACTATAAAGACCAGATGACGATGTTCCAAAAACAGCAATTAAAAAAAATGACATTGGATAAGGCGGAAGTACTGAAGACAGCTGAGAGGATATATCACCCGCAGTTATTATCAGTGTTTAAAATAAGTAAAGAGTGAACTTTCCAGTAATTTGCACCCCTTATTCGCCCTTCGCTTCGCTCCGGGTGATAATAATGAAAATATGAGAGACTACTTGCAGGGGTTAAACGTACAGCAGCGGGAAGCAGTATTGCATATTGACGGGCCCATCATGATCGTAGCCGGCGCCGGCAGCGGAAAAACAAAAGTACTGACTACAAGAGTGGCCCACCTGATGGCCAGGGGCGTAGATGCGTTCAACATACTGGCGCTTACATTCACCAACAAGGCGGCAAAGGAAATGAAAGAAAGGGTGGAGAGAATTTTGGGTAACAACGAAGCCCGGAATTTATATATCGGCACTTTTCACTCTGTATTTGCACGAATCCTTCGCTTTGAAGCAGACAAGATTGGCTATCCCCGCAATTTCACTATTTATGATACTGATGATGCAAAGAATGTAGTAAAGACTGTGGTGAATGAACTAAACCTTGATGATAAACATTATAAACCCAATATCGTTTACAACCGCATTTCAGCCGCCAAGAATGCACTGGTAGGCCCGGCTGAATACCGGAATGATTATGCCATTCAACAGGAAGATATGCGGGCCAACCGCCCGGCCATAGCACAGATTTATGATGCGTATGCAAAGCGCTGCTTTAAAAACGGGGCAATGGATTTTGACGACCTGCTGCTGAAATTTTATGAATTACTGAAAAATGTACCCGAGAGCCTGGCGAAATACCAGCGGAAGTTCCGCTATATTTTAATTGATGAGTACCAGGATACGAACCCGGCGCAGTATGAAATCATCAAGCTGCTGGGGGCCATGCATGAGAATGTTTGCGTGGTGGGCGATGATGCGCAAAGTATCTATAGTTTCCGTGGCGCCACTATTCAAAACATCCTTCAGTTTCGGAAAGATTATGATGAAGTAAAGATGGTAAAACTGGAGCAAAATTACCGCAGCACCAAAAGCATCCTGCATGTGGCTAATGAAGTAATAAAAAATAACAAAGGCCAGATAGAAAAAGTTCTATTTACAGAAAATAGTGAAGGCGAAAAGATAAAACTGGTGCGGACAATGACCGATAACGACGAAGGGAAATTTGTGGCCGACAGCATACAGGAACAAAAGCTTCGCAACCATTACAGCAATAAGGATTTTGCTGTTCTCTACCGCACCAATGCACAAAGCCGTGCTTTTGAAGAAGCGCTTCGCCGAATGGGGATTGCTTACACAATTTATGGCGGCATCAGTTTTTACCAGCGTAAGGAGATTAAAGACCTTGTAGCTTACCTGCGGATTATTGTCAACCCGAAGGATGAAGAGGCATTAAAGCGGATTATCAACTACCCGGCAAGGGGAATCGGGAAAACAACAATTGATAAACTAATATTGGAAGCAAACACAGCCAATATCAGTATGTGGGAAGTGCTGGAGCGGGCCAGTGAATTTGGGTTCCGGGCAGGCACATTTACCGCCTTGCAGGATTTTGTAACGATGATAAAAAGTTTTGCCAGTATGCTGACAAAACAAAATGCGTACGAAGTGGCTTTTCATGTGGGCAAACAAACAGGGTTAGTTAAAGAATTGTTCAACGACAAAAGCTCCGAAGGGGTGCAGAGGTATGAGAATATACAGGAGCTGCTAAACTCCATTAAGGAGTGGACTGAAAGTCCGGATAATGAAGATGGCGAACTGGTAGACAAAAGCCTGGCCTCCTATCTTCAGCAAATAACCTTACTAACGGATGCCGATGAGAAAGATCCTAATGCAGACACCGTGAAGCTGATGACGATACACGCTGCAAAGGGCCTTGAGTTTAGTTGTGTATTTGCAGCCGGCCTGGAAGAAATGCTCTTTCCCAATGCACTCTCTATTAATACAAGAGAAGAACTGGAAGAAGAAAGAAGATTGTTTTATGTGGTGGTAACCAGGGCCAAGCAAAGATTATGGGTGACCTATGCCAATGCCCGTTATCGTTTCGGTCAATTAGTTCAAAATGAACCAAGCCGTTTTATAGAAGAAATCCCCGAACAATACCTGGATAGAAGTTTTGCAGGAGGTGGAGCCAAAAACCAGGTAGGCGGCAGCAAGTGGGGAAAGAGTTCAGCATTTGACAGGATGAGAGGAAAATATACTGATGATGGAGAATCCGGAAAAGGAAGCCATCAGCAAGGTACTTACTATAATGCAGGGGCTGCCGTAGAAAAGTCTGCGCCTGCATATTTACCGCCAAAAGGCCTGCCGCCAAAAGTAAAAGAGCATGTTCCCTCGCCGGATTTTCTTGCCAGTGATACTTCCAACTTACAGCCCGGCCAAAAAGTAGAGCATCAGAAATTTGGTTTTGGCGAGGTGATAAAGATGGAAGGCGCTGCCCATAACCCCATTGCCACTGTTAAGTTTGAACATAACGGCGAAAAGAAAATAATGCTCAATTATGCGAAGTTGATGATTGTGAATCAATGATTACTTCCCGAGATGGCGGAGATCATTCTCAGGATGTTTACCTTTTAGCGGAGCAAAGTATGAAATAATTTGCTTCATATCTTTTAACTCATCACCTGTAGTAAAGAAAGGCTCAGCTATTGACATTTCTTTTTTTGAAAAATCAAGCCCAACCATAAGTACCGGCACTTTTGCTTTTTGTGCTATATGATAAAAGCCGGTACGAAGCTTATCCACTCTTTTTCTTGTTCCTTCGGGAGAAAGTCCGAGAGTGAATTCGTCTTTTGAATTAAAAAGGTTTACCACCTGGTCAACGACCCCATGTTTGCTGAAACGGTCAACCCCGGTACCTCCAATCCATCGCCACCACCACCCAAAAGGGCCGTCAAACAATTCTTTTTTCCCTAAAAATTTTATTTCGGCTTTCAATACACTTCTTGCGGCAAGGCAAACTACCACATCCCGCCAGCTTGTATGTGGCGCTACAATGATCACCTTCTTTTTTATATGATAAGGATATGAGCCGCTGATTTTCCAGCCGCTTAGTTTCCACCATATTTTCCAGAATAAGCAGGACATTTGTTCAAAGCAGGGCTAAATGTAAATTTTATATTTCAGGTATAAATGATGAATTAACGTTTTAAAAAAAATCAGGAAATTATATTTGTTATAAGGCTTCAGTTAAACCATGCCATCCAAGAAACAAAAGAGAATAACCAGGCTGCTGTTTTATGCATTTGCAACAGCGATTATCCTTTCCATTACTACCCTTTTATTAACTGAAAGATCAAAATACCGGAAAGCAAAATTCACTCACTATCCTGAGTTTGGCATCAATATTCCCGAAGGGTATTCTATTCATGGCATTGATGTTTCCAAATACCAGTCGGTGATTGCCTGGGAAGAAGTGAGGGCAATGAAAGTAAAGAATATTCAGCCGGGATTTGCCTTTATAAAAGCGACTGAAGGCATTGGCTATACCGACCCGCAATTCGGGCGCAACTGGAAGCGGTCAAAAGATGCTGGAATCACCCGTGGCGCTTATCATTTTTTTATTGCCTCCAAAGACGGAAAGATGCAGGCAGAAAATTTTATCAGCCGGGTGGAATTGCAGGCAGGTGATTTTCCACCGGTGCTGGACATTGAACAACTGAACGGAACATCAGCGTCAGAACTCAAAAAAGAAGCCCTGCGGTGGCTGGCAACAGCAGAGGAATATTATCATGTTCGCCCGATAATTTATACAAACGTTGATTTTTACACCCGTAATCTCGGCGTTGAGTTTGATAAATATCCCCTTTGGGTGGCTCATTACTACCAGCCGGAGCAGCCCCGCATCGGCCGGGACTGGCTTTTCTGGCAACACAGTGATAGGGGGCAGGTGAATGGAATAGTAGAGCCGGTAGATTTTAATGTATTTAATGGCGACTCGCTGGATTTTAAATTGCTGCTGATTCGCTGAAAGCATCTCTCGTTACTTCTTGAATGCAGTAACTAGTATTCAGTAATTTTTAAATATGGAACAAGGTTGGGACCCGGATGTAAAAAAATACCTGCGCAAAGTAATTAACTCACTTTCGTTAGGTCTGCTCTGGCTGATGGCCAGTGTTACTGCCGGTATCTATTATGAATTGGGCTACAGCAGCGGGAAACCGGTTATCTATACTGTTCTTTTTTATGCAGGAATGCTTTTCACCCTGCTTTTGTTACTCCGGTATCTCCGCAACACCTGGAAAAAGAAATAACTATTAATTTTTTGTATCTAGTATAATTGGTGCGTTGCCTTTGCCCATAACAATCACTTTTGAATTAGGTGATTTGGCCAGTTCCAGGTAGGCTTTTATCTGCTCGTATTGCAACTGCTGATCGGTCAACCCGGTATTGATGATGCGCTGGTAATCGGCAATTCCCTGTGCCTCCACTCTTTTTCTTTCGGCTTCCTGCTTTTCTTTCAGCAATACAAACTGCATCTTTTGTGCATCTTGCTCGGCATTGATCTTTTGTTCAATGGTTTCTTTTACAGATTGCGGCAAAGTGATGTTTCTTACCAGCATCTGTTCCAGGATAAGCCCTCTTTTTTTGAAATCATTGTCAATACTGGAAAAAATACGTTGCTGAAATTCGTCACGTTTTGTAGAGTACAAGGCTATGGCTTCGTAATAAACAGAGTTGTCCCGGATCTTTGTCCTTGTTACGGGCCGAACAATCTTGTCGGTATAATCTTCACCGGTTTCCCGGAGCAGCCGCGGTGCTTCGGAAGAAAGCAGTTTGTAGAGCACGGTAAGGTCAATGGTCACTTCAAGACCGTCGGCAGTGAGCACCCGGATGGCATCATCTGCAGATTTCTGCCCTTCATCATGCACTCCACTCATGGTATAGTTTTGTGTTTTTACATCCAGCCGGCGGATTTCGAGAAAAGGATTGATGAAATGCAGCCCACTGCCCAGCACATCATTTTGCACTTTCCCAAACAGGGTTTTTACCCCTATTTGCCCGGCATTGATCTGCACAATGCACTTGGTCATTATTCCTGCAATGATTATCAGGAACCCAATGTTCCGCACTATCCTTGCATACCGGTAGAATTGTTCGTTCCGCTGAAGGGCAAAACCGGCGATAATCACCAGCAGACCCAGGATAATGATTGCCATATAAAGAATTTAAAAATGAATAATAATGTTCTGATCCCATCAACTGCTGTGATCAGCAACGATAACCCAGCTGCCGTTTATTTTTTCCATCAGTAAATTATAATGTCCGCTCACATCACCGATGCTCCGCTTCAGGTACCACTTGCCTACGATGAAATAATATTTTTTTGAAAGCCGTTTTATTTTAATGTTAGTGAAAATCAGCTTTCCCATAGCAGCGGTATCCGGGTATCCCTTTTTATAGTTATTAAGTGTATTTTTCCAGCCATAGGTAACGCCGCTTTTACCGACAAACATCAGCGAATCATTTTCCCAGTACCCTTTCATAAACGCCTCCACATCGCCGCGGTTCCAGGCAGCGTTCTGTTCATCCAGAACTTTAAGAATAGCGGCTTCGTCCTTCGATTGGGCGGCAAGACTGTTAAAAAGGAGAACGAAGAAGAAAGACAGCCATTTTTTCATAACCCGAATTTTCATATAAGTTAGCAGAAAAAAGAAACACAGTTTGCAATATCAGTGATTACAATCGTCGGTGTGGGCATGGTTATGCACCCGGCAAAAACGGAAATTGAGGTAATGGGCTGTAATGATAAATAAAACCGCCGGAACCAGCAGCCAGGTTTCAAAGTGAATAAAGAATTGTTTCAGCACCAGGAATATAAAGCCGGTGAAAAAAAGGGAAAGCGGCGCCAGGCTATGGTGGTGTTTGCGGTAGCCATGCCAGAGAGAATAAGTGCCAATGGCCAGGGCAAGCACTATCATGCCCGCCTCAAAACCGGTATGATGGATGATATTGATGCCAAACAACGGAAGGCTGCTGATAAAAAGCGGAAGCAGGGCGCAATGAATGGCACAGGCCAGCGAAGCCCCGATACCCAAAGCATCCCAGTTGAGTTTTAATTTCATAAAGGCTTCAAATATATGAAAAAGCAACATAGTTGCAAAAGAAGACAGCCCGGAGTATTACCTTTGCGGGATAATTTTTCTGATATGTCCAAAAAGGGGTGGTTTTACACGGGTTTTTTTGCGGCGCTGGTGCTGGTCTTTTATTTTATCCTTACGCAGGTGATACCGGGATTCGGGCAGAAGAAAACCAATTCCGTAAGCACCGTGCAGCCTTTTTCCTTTATCAACCAGGATGGGAAACAGATTACAGAGAAGGATGTGGCAGGCAAAGTATATGTCGTGGAATATTTTTTCACAACCTGCAAGGGCATTTGCCCGAAGATGAACAATAATATGAAGATGGTATATGAGGAACTGGAGAATGAAAAGGACTTCCTGATCCTGTCGCATACCTGCGACCCGGATATTGATTCGGTGGGACAAATGAAAAAATATGCCGATTCGCTGGGGGTGGATACCCGGAAATGGATATTTCTGACCGGGGGCAAAAAAGAACTCTACGATGCGGCAAGGGTAAGCTACACCATTGACGACCCCGCTAATAACCTGAAGAGCATTGATGATGATTTTCTGCACACCCAGTTCTGGGCATTGGTGGACCGCAACGGAGAAGTAAGAAAGATATACGACGGGCTAAAAGAAAGCGAAGTAAAAAACCTGATAAAAGATGCCCGTAAATTATTGAAATGAAAACAAACGACAGATATGCTGCATCACATTGACACTGCTGTAACAAATACTTTAAAAAGAAACAAACTGAGTGTTACAGACAGCCGACGAAAAATATTACAACTCTTCCTGGAGCAAACCGGCGCCCTGGCGCATGGCGACATAGAAAAAAAAGCCGGCGAAAAATTTGACCGGGTGACGGTGTACCGCACCCTGCAGGTTTTTGTTGACAAAGGCATTATCCATACCATTCCCACCGCCGATAACTCCATCCGCTATGCTCTTTGCAAGGATGAATGCGGCGAAGGCCATCACCAGGATCACCATATTCACTTTATCTGCAACAATTGCCAAAAAACCTATTGCCTCGATGATGTGGTGACACCCGACATCAAACTTCCCAACGGCTGGTCGGCCGGGCATGTGGAAGTGGTGGTGGAGGGAATATGTAAGGACTGTCTCTTCTTGTCTCCGTCGGCAGGCAGTGGAGCTTAAGCCGGATAATCTTTCTCTTTGAAACTACCTTTAAACTATCAGCTTTTGTAAAGTCTTCGCTGTAATGATTTTTCTCATCTCCCCTGCGGGAATAAGCACTATTCATCATTCATACTATTACCGGGGGCCGGATAAAAAACGAAGCCCCGCTGTAGAAACAGCGGGACTCATTGGTTAAGGCTCTGATTAGTAGCTATTTTGAAAGTGATTGCTCACTTGTACTTTGCTGAATCAAAAATAGGGACTAAGGACGATACCATCCAAATTTAGGGCATACCACTTTCGTGGTATTTTAGTTAAGGCTTTCCATTTCTTTCTTAACAAACCCCATCAGTTGTTGAATATACACCGGTGAAAAGTCAAACTTCAGCCCGGCGGCTTTAAAAAGTTCTGGCAAAGTTCTTGTCCCGCCCTGTTCTAGGGCTGTTATATAATTAATAATTGCTATGCAAGGGTCTGTTTTATACTGCTGCCAAAGGCCGATAGCGCCCAATTGAGCAATGCCGTATTCGATATAATAAAAAGGCACTTCGTACAGATGCAGTTGCCGCTGCCACCCAAAGCGGCGGTATTCATCCAGCCCGGTGAAATCAATAACCGGGGATGAAAACTCATCCTGTATCATCATCCAGATCGCCGTCATTTCCTCTGCTGTATGATTGGGATTTTCATATACCCAGTGCTGAAACTTGTCAATGGTTGCAATCCATGGGAAAAAGGTGATGACTCTTTCCAACTGTTGCTCCCTGGCCCTTTTTAATTCTTCTGCATTAGTAAAAAACACCCCCCAGTGGTCCATGCTAAAGAGTTCCATCGCCATACTGGCCACTTCGGCTATCTCAGTGGGATATTCCTTAAAGCCGGTGAGTTCCAGTTCATGTGCCAGGAAGGAATGTATGGCATGACCGCCCTCATGCAGCATCGTTGTCACATCATCCAGCGTACCGGCGGCATTCATAAAAATGAACGGAGCGCCGCTTTCCGCCAGCGGACAGTTGTAGCCACCGGGTGCTTTCCCTTTGCGGCTTTCCAGGTCCAGGTGGCCCATTGCTTTCATTTTTGCAAGACAGTCGCCAAAAAAAGGCTTAAGCTGGTAAAAACATTCAATGGTTTTCTGTGTCAGTTCTTCACCTGTTTTGAAAGGCCGCAATGGTTGTGTGCCTGCCGGTTCAGCCTCCACGTCCCAGGGAAGCAGCGCATCCAGCCCCAGTTTTTTCTTTTTAGTTTCATATAACTGGTTTACCAGCGGCATCACATGCTGTTTTATCGCTTCATGAAACTGGTAGCAATCTTCTTTGGTATAGTCAAACCTGCCGAGCTCTGCAAAACGAAAATCCCGGAAATTATCAAAGCCGGTATTGGCTGCCACCTGCTGACGTTTGTGTACTAAAGTGCTGTAGAGTTCATCCAGTTCCTTCTTATCCTGAAGCCTTCTTTGATTGATCTTGTGATATACCTCTTCCCGCAGTTTTCTGTCGGGGTCTTCTAAAAATTTAGCGGCTTGCTGCAAAGTATATTCCTGTCCGTTTACTTCCACGGTCATCTTTCCGGAAATGACCCCAAACTGCTGCTGCATCACATTCAGTTCGGCCTGCAGGGGAATATTGGCTTCCCGGAAAAGGTCAATGTTCTTCTTTACATTTCTCAGGTAAGTAAAATATTTTGCCTGGTCTAATTCCATGGCAAAAGGCGATTCAACCAGTTTTTTGTTCAGCCTGTTGGAGTAAGGCTGAATCATAGGCTGAATTTCCATCATAAAGAAAGTAAATGCCTCTTCTAACTCTTTATTCTCAGTATCGCAGGTCATTTTTATCTGCCGCCAGCAGGCATCTTCGCTTATTACAGCTTCCAGTTCGCTGGCATCTTTCAGCCATTGCTCTAATTCTTCTTTTGATTTAATTTCCCGTTCATCCAAATTTTTGAAATAAGGCTCCAGCCCCTCCCAGTTTTCAAGGGTAAAATCAGCCGGTAAAAAGTGGCGGGGGAGTTTCTGAATGTCTGCTGAGTGATTCATATTCATGCAATGATGTGATAATATGCTAATGTGCTAATGAGGTTGCCTGTGTACAGGGCTCATTAGCACATTAGCAAATTGACTAATTAGCTAATTATTCCACTTTTTTCTTTCTCGTAGTTTTCTTTTTTGGCGCTTCTTCTGCCACCGGCTCTTCTTTTTCTACTTCGGCATGGGCGGGCATTTCTTCCTGTGGCTCTTCGGTCAGTTTTATTTCAATATTGTTTTTTTTCAGGATGTCAAACCATTTCACTATCTTCTTCATGTCGCTTGGATACACCCTCTCAAAATCCATATCAGGATATACTTTTTCAAAGTACTTTTTCACCGCAGCCCCGTCTTTATCATCCGGCAGCTTTCCTCCGGCCTTATCCATGGCGTTTAGTACATCCACCAGGTTTACATTCTCCCGGGTGGTATATATTTCAATACTTTCGAGATGGGAGAAACTATGAATGCGGCTGGAAACAAACCGGGTGGATTTGTCATCCAGTGAGCGGACGATAGCTCCATCCGTTTTACTGTTAATGAGTTCAAATAAGCCGGGTAGTCCGGTCACGGCAACGAGTTTGCTGTATTCCATAAAGTAATAATTAAACAGGGGCTGCAAGATACTTGAGTTCGGCCAAAAATGAAGCGTAAAAAATTGCCTCCCCGCCGAACGGTTGAACTGTTTTTAACGTCAAACAAGGCGTTAATTAATTATTTACCCATAAAAATATTGAATGAAGAAGATCTTTTTAGCTGTATTGGTTCTGGTTGCCCTTACCATTACAGTTTCGGCACAGCCGGGTAGTGGTTTTACCCGCCGAACACCCGAAGAAAGGGCCGCTAATATTCATAAGAAACTGGACAGCGCCTTTAAACTTGAAGCCGGCAATCTGGCCAAGCTTGATACAGCGCTTACCGCACTTTACAAAGCCCAGGACGCCAAAATGCGGGAGATTTTTCAAAGTAGCGGCGATGACCGGGAAGCGATGAGGGAGATGATGATGGCAGAAAGAAAAAAATTTATTGATGCAGAAGATGAGATTATTAAAACAATGCTGACGGAAGAGCAATATAAAACCTGGAAGGAAGTTATTCTTCCGGCTATGCGGCCACAACGGCCTCCGGGCCCTCCGGGTGGCGGCAATTAAATATATTTCGTGTTTGCTCTGAAAAGATCCCCTGGCTGATACAGGGGATTTTTTATTTTTTTTTACAAGCGGGGTAATAGCTACTTTACTCCTTTAATTTTAATGATAAAGAAAAAAGCTTTTCTTTCAATAAAGCTGTCTTGTAAAAAACTTCATATGAGAAAACTGATCCTCCTCACAGCAATATTGCTAACCGTTCAGTCATTTTCACAGAAACCCTGTTCCCGCCCCGAGTTCCGCCAGTTTGATTTCTGGATTGGTGAATGGGAGGCCTTTGGTGTAAAGGGTGCCAAAGCCGGCGATAGTAAAATATCGGTAATTCTTGATAGCTGTGTAATATTGGAAGAATGGACCAGCGCCAATGCCCAGCAAGGCCTTATTTATGCCGGCAAAAGTTTTAACTCCTACAATGCCGCTACCAAACAATGGCAGCAGACATGGACTGACAACACAGGTAATACCACCGAATTTTTAAGAGGTGAAGGAAGCAACGGAAAAATTATTTATTATGCCGATAAAGTGGGCGGGCCCAATGGAAAATTTTTTATGCGCCGGCTTACCTTTACCAAACTTAGCGATGATAAGGTGAGACAATTGGGTGAACGAAGTGATGACGGCGGCAATACCTGGACTACCGAATATGACCTTGAATACCGGAGAAAAAAATGAAAGCATATATTTTCCCCTTGTTTCTTTTACTGATGCTGCTGGGTAATTGCTTTGCCCTGTATAAACTGTTTACCGATAAACAGGAGTTTCTTACAAAATTTCCAAAGCTTACGGAATCTGCTTTTCATATTTTCCGGTTCCTGCCTTTAATAAATATAATAGCGCTGGCGGGCCTTTGGTTTTTAAAGCCGTGGGCAGCTTACCTCGCCATTGGCTGCGGCATTCTTGTCATTGCCTTTGATTTGTATTTCGGTATTTATTACCACCTGTATGTGGCGGTGCCGTCCACCCTTATCCTGCTGCTTTTTGTGATAAAGTACCGGAACGAGTTTAAATGAGCCATAGTCGTGATAAACGGCATGCCTGTCCTCATTTATTTTCCTAACTTAAACGTCCCAAAATCTACATGATGAGATACATTCTTCTTTTGCTGCTAACCGCATTGATCATCAGCTGTCAGTCCAGACAATTAAGCGGCCCCGCAAAAAGGAGTTTTAGTATTGATTCTGTAATAGCCCATATCTTGAAAATGAATGAAAGTTTTGGCGAACGGTTTTTAACTGACGACTCTGCTTTTTATGTGGACAGATATTGTGTAGACGCAGAAGTGTATTCGCCCAATATGCCAGCAGTAAAAGGAAGAGAGGCAATAAGAAAATTTTTCTATAATGATGGTAATTACAAAGAGGCCAAAATAGAATTATCTCGTGGTATATTTTATGGGGGGCCGGATTATGTGGTGGAAGACGGCGCTTATAATTTTCCCGATGGTAAAGGCGGTAGTGTGGATAAAGGAAAATTTATCGCTGTCTGGAAAAAGGAAGATGGTACGTGGAAACTATACCGGGAAATTTGGAATACAGATTTAGCCACAAAACAATAAACAAAATAATATGAAAAAATCAACATTACTTTTTGCAGCCAGTATCATCACAGGTATTTCTTTCGGCCAAATGGATATGCCACCCAGCGGAAACAATCCAAGGGCAACTATAACAGAAGAAGTGGGCATTACTTCCATCACCATTAAATACTCAAGACCCGATGTAAATAAACGGGAAGGAAAAATTTATGGTGAAGGTTCATCTTTTTTAGTTCCTTATGGATTTGCGGGCTCAAGTTTTATTACAGGCAAAAGCATGCCCTGGCGGGCCGGCGCCAATGAAAATACCACTATCAGTTTTGAGCATGATGTAATGGTGGAAGGGAAACCGCTGAAAGCAGGCACATACGGATTACACATGTCATTGGCAACAGAAAATGTAATGCTGATTTTTTCCAACCAATCTGAAGCATGGGGCAGTTTTTCTTATGATGAAAAATATGATGCCCTGCGAGTGAATGTAAAACCAGTGGCGCTTGATAAAAGTGTGGAATGGCTGAAGTACGAATTCATTGAGCATAAAGAAAAAAGCTGTGTGGTTGCCATGCAGTGGGAAAAACTATCTGTCCCTTTTAAAATAGAAGTGGATGTGGATAATATTGTGCTCGCAAGATTGCGTGAACAGGTTACCAGCCAGAAACAATTTAACAGCACCAATATGATTCAGGCTTCACAATGGTGTTTTAATAAAAATATCAACCTTGAAGAAGCCCTGGGCTGGGCGCAAAGGGCAGTTACGGGTTTCCAGGGACAAAGAAGCTATGTAAGCTTACGGAACCTTGCTGTTGGATATGAAAAATTGAACCGTTTGCCGCAGGCTGATTCAGTAATGAACGATGCATTGACAATGGCCAATGTAAATCAATATGCCGCCTATGCACGGGCATTGATTACGCAAAAAAGAAATGATAAAGCCATGGAAATAATGAATGCTGCCAAAACAAAATTCGGAGATGTGTTTGCCGTGAATAATGGATTATCGTTTGCTTACTCGGCTAAGGGTGATTATAAAAAAGCACAGGAACATGCCGAGAAGGCATTAGCCCAGGCCCCGGAAGCGCAGAAAGCGGCTATTCAAACAAACATTGCAAAACTGAAAGAAGGAAAAGACATTAATCAATAAATAAATTATGGCAAAAGCAGAAAGTAAAAAGAAATTAGCCGTACTCAAAACCAATGAAAACAATGCCAGCATTGATGATTTCCTGGCTTCTCTGCCTGATGCAAAACAACGTAAGGATGCAAAGGAAATACTGGCAATGATGAAAAAACTAACCGGTGAAAAACCAAAAATGTGGGGTGGCAGTATTATTGGATTTGGAAAATATATTTACACTTCACCTGCTACTGGCCGTAGCGGCGAATGGTTCATGACCGGCTTTTCTCCAAGAAAGCAAAACCTGACTATCTACATCATGCCGGGCTTTGCAGCTTACAGTGAGTATTTAAAAAAGCTGGGAAAGTATAAAATAAGCGGCGGCAGTTGTCTTTATATTAATAAACTTACCGATGTGGATATGAAAATTTTAAAAGATTTGATAAGTCTTGGATATAAAACGATGAAAGAAAAATATAAACCTAAAAAATCAACAAAATGAAAGACGCCATCAGCTGGTTTGAAATAGGAACCACCGACCTGGACAGGGCTACCCAATTTTATGAAACAATTTTTAATGTAACTCTCAATCCGCTGGATTTGGATAATATCAAAATGCGGATGTTCCCGCTGGATGATATGATGACAGGAGTAGGTGGTGCACTGGTGTACAGCGGCGGTTTTCATAAACCATCCGCAACAGACGGGCCATTGATTTACCTGAACGGTAATCCTGATGTGCAGATTATACTGGACAGAGTGGAGGCAGCCGGTGGAAAAATCATGGTGCCCAAAACACAAATCAGTGAAGAGTACGGTTATATGGCGGTAATTATTGATACCGAAGGAAACCGCATTGGATTGCATAGCGTGCCGGTGAAATGAATAAATAATAAAGGATTGTTTGATGGTTAACAGTCCGAAACTCATTTGGTGATTTAGTAATGTAACAATTTAGCCATATAACAATTGAACTATTCAACCATCATTATTGAACTCTGATTCAGATAAACAGTATGGAGCTTTCATTTCAGCCATTAACAGTTGCCAACTGGAAAGATTTTGAAAACCTGTTCGGGCCGAAAGGCGCCTGCGAGGGTTGCTGGTGCATGAGCTGGCGTCTGTATGCTGCTGATTACAAAAAGATGAAAGGTGAAGGCAACCGTAAAGCGATAAAAGAACTGGTAAAAAAATCTTCACCAGGTATTTTGGCTTACGAGGATAAAAAACCGGTGGGCTGGTGCGCCGTGGCACCCCGAAAAGAATATATACGGCTGGAAAACTCAAAAGTGCTTCAGCCGGTGGATGATAAACCCGTGTGGAGTGTGAGTTGCTTTTTTATTGCAAAAGAATATCGGCGGAAGGGTTTAACGGAACTCTTGCTGAAGGCTGCGGTTGCTTTTGCTTTTAAGAAAGGAGCAAAAATTGTAGAAGGATATCCGGTGGATGTAAAAAAGGGGAGGATGGCCGATGTGTTTGTATGGACCGGATTGGCGTCTGTATTTAAAAAGGCAGGATTTAAAGAAACAGAGCGAAGAAGTGAAACAAGGCCCATCATGAGAATTCAAAAAAATAACCCCAATGTCAGAATATAACTGGACAACCTTCACAACAAGAATACCCGTAAATGCACCCGTAGAAAAACTTTATTGGTGCTGGGCCACCCGGGAAGGGATTGAGTATTGGTTTTTAAGAATGGGTGAATTCAAAAATCCAAATGGAGAATTAAGAGCTGATGATGAATTCATACAAACCGGCGATACTTATCGCTGGGGATGGCATGGATGGAGCGATGATGTAACAGAAGAAGGAAAAATACTGGACTGCAACGGAAAAGATTTTTTACAATTCAGTTTTGGTAAAGCGGGTATTTGCTCTGTGAACATAAAAAATGAAAACGGGCAAAACATAGTTGAACTGGTGCAGGATGAAATACCGGATGATGAGCAGGGAAGGCATTACTGGCATGTAGGCTGTAAAACCGGGTGGACATTTTATCTTGCCAATCTGAAATCATTGCTGGAAGGAGGAATTGATTTACGCAACAGGGATGAAGGATTGAAGAATGTGATTAATTCATGATTGCCACGGAGGCACGGATAAACACGGAAGAATTCCTCTATAAACCCGATAGAATATAGTGTTTTAATCTTCATGTAACTCCGTGCATCCGTGGCAATAAGAATATCTAAAAGCAACCTCTATGAGTAAAGAAATAAGAATTGAAAACTTTCCATTAAAGGAGGAAACCGATTTAATTATTGGTATTGGAATTGAAATTCATAAGATACTCGGACATGGTTTTTTGGAAATTGTTTATAAAGATGCGTATGAGTATGAATTCAGGCAACGGCTCATTCAATATGAAAGGGAAAGGGAATTCAGCATACCTTACAAGAAAATTATACTACCTCATAAATTTTTTGCAGATTTTGTAGTAATGAACAAGGTTATCCTTGAAATAAAAGCGAAGGACGGGATTGCGGATGAGGATTATGCCCAGACTATTAACTATTTGAAGTGTTCTGGTTGCAAAGTCGGCTTGATACTAAATTTCGGGAGACTAAAACTGGATATTAAAAGAGTAGTGTTTTAATATTACCATGGAGAAACGGAGGGACACAGAATAGTTTCTCCGTGCCTCCGTGGCAAAAAAATATTTTATGGCATACAACGAAAAACTGGCGGACATGACTCGGGAGCTGATTGCTCTCACACATAAAAACGTAGAAGAGAAAGCCATGTTCGGCGGCCTCTGTTTTATGGTGAATGATAAAATGTGTGTCGGTGTTGAGAAAGAACGGCTGATGGTAAGGCTTGACCCGGCAAAGTATGATGAGGCAATGGAGAAAGAGGGGTGTAAACCGATGGACTTTACCGGCAAAGTAATGAAGGGCTATGTTTTTGTTGATGCAGATGTATTAACCACAAAAAAGAAACTGGAATACTGGGTAAAGCTGGCTTTGGAATTTAATAAAATTGCAAAAGCGAGTAAGAAAAAGTCACAAAAAAAGCGCTAAAGAAAAAATGACACTGGATGCCATTGAAAAAATATGCAGGGGTTTTCCGGCTGTGACGGAAGATATAAAATGGGAAACCCACCTGTGCTTTAATGTAGGAGGGAAAATGTTTTTAATTACATCGCCTGACTTGTCGCCAGTTACCGCTTCGTTTAAAACGTCAGAAGAACTATTCATTGAACTGACAGAACGTGAGGGCTTCAGGCCGGCGCCTTATTTAGCCAGGCATAAATGGGTGTATGTGGATGATATCAGCCGCCTGAACAGCAAGGAGTGGAAGGAACTGCTTCAGCAGGCTTATGAATTAGTAAAAGCCAAACTGCCGAAAGGCAATAAAGCCGCAAAAAGAAAAAACAAAAAATAATTTCTGAAAACCTGATAACTCAAAAAGTCTTCCCTTAGGGGAGGTTGGGAAGGGCCAAAATGAAATTTGATTTTGCAAAATCGTACCAGGTACTTGAACGAACCCCTTTCATTCTGAAAGCTTTGCTCAGTCACCAGCATGATGACTGGATAATGAATAATGAAGGGCCGGAAACATTTTCGCCTTACGACGTCATTGGCCATTTAATACATGGCGAAAAAACAGACTGGGCTGAAAGGGCAAAAATTATTTTGGAATATGGTGTATCAAAACCTTTTGTACCCTGGGACCGGTTTGCACAGTATGAAGAAAGTAAAGGCAAATCACTATCACAATTGCTGGATGAATTTGAAAGAGTAAGAAATGAAAATGTTACCTGGTTAAAGTCATTAAACTTAACCGAAACCGATTTAGATAAAAAAGGGATGCACCCTTCATTGGGTGAAGTAACGTTAAGAAATTTACTGTCCACCTGGGTGGTGCATGATTTAACCCATATTGCACAAATTACAAGGGTAATGGCCAAACAGTACAAGGAAGAGATGGGCCCCTGGCCGGAGTTTTTCAGGATACTGAGTTTCTGATATTTGCAACGGTATTTTCGTTAAAGATTCCTTGCCTGATAAGCCATTTTCAGCGGTAGTTTTTGTAAATTACAGCATCATTTTATGGGAAAAAAATGGCCGTATATTATCAACCCTGCCTTACTATGGGAGTACGATTTAGAGACTTTCAACTACGATAAGTCCAGCAAAATTGTAATTGAACGAATTCTTCAAATGGGTAATCTTGAAGAATGGAGAAATATGGTAAACTATTATTCACGGGAACAAATACTGGAAACAATTGAATGGAGTGCTCAGTTAGATAAAAGAGATAAAGATTTTTGTCGGTTTTTCCTGGATTCAGAATTCTTACATGCTGCATAAAAAACCTGCCATCATTGCTGCCAAAACACTTACGTTGATTCAGCAACTGCAAGCCATGCCTGAATTGGAAGGCTTTCATCTTGTAGGGGGCACTTCATTAGCCATTCAACTGGGGCACAGAAATTCAATAGACATTGACTTGTTTACGCAAAATGATTTTGATGATGATGAGGTTATGGCCCTTGTTAATAAGAAATACGGAGTGAAAGAAATTTTCAGACGAAAGAATACCATCATTTGCCTGATAGATAATATCAAAACCGATTTCATCAAACACGACTATCCCTTTATAAAACCACCCATTCAGGAAGAAGGTATTTCTTTTCTAAGCAAAGAAGATATCGCCGCCATGAAACTGCATGCCATTATTCAAAGCGGTAAGCGGCTGAAAGACTTTATTGATATTTATTATTTACTGGAACATCTTAGTATGAATGAAATGATTGAGTTTTTCAGTAAGAAATATGCTTATACCAACCCGTTGATAGCTTTGAGGGCCGTTACTTTTTTTGATGATATAGATGAAAACATGGACCCGCCCCAACTGCTGCACCCGCTGAAAACAGAACAAGTCAAAAAAAGAATCCGGGAAGCTGTTTTAAAACCCGGAAAAATTTTTAAATAATCAACTATGCAATCCAAAGCAACTACAGTAGATACCTATATCGTTGAATTGCCCGAAGACCGGCAAAAAGCAATAGATAAACTACGAAAAGTAATTAAGAAAAACCTGCCTAAAGGTTTTAAAGAAGGAATGGGATATGGGATGATGGGTTGGACTGTGCCGCATAGCATTTACCCCGCCGGTTACCATTGCAATCCCAAAGACCCGCTGCCCTTTATGGGCCTTGCTTCGCAAAAAAATTCTATCAACCTGTATCACATGGGTATTTATGCTGACCCCAAACTGCTGAAATGGTTCCAGGATGCCCATGCAAAAGCTTCGCCCAAAAAATTGGATATGGGTAAAAGCTGTATCCGTTATAAAAAACCGGAGGACATTCCTTTTGATTTGATTGGTGAACTGGCCTCTAAAATGACGGTGGATGACTGGATTACCATGTATGAAACCAATCTGAAAGACAGCCGGAAGAAAAAATGAATCTTAATAAAGCCACACCGCTGATGTACACCCGCCAGCTCAAAGAAACCATTGACTGGTATGTGAATGTATTGGGCTTTACCTGCACCGATTTTGTTCCCGGCTGGGGTTTTGCAAGGGCACAGTTAAATGGCGCCGATTTTATGTTTGCCCGTCCGACCGGGTCATCCGGGCGGGCCTTGCCCAACGAGCATATACCATTTGAAAAACCGCATTTCACCGGTTCGTTTTATATTAATACCAATAATGTAGATGCCTGGTGGGAAAAGCTGAAAGACAAATGCAAGGTGTGTTATCCCATTGAAACGTTTGATTACGGCATGCGGGAATTTGGGGTGTATGATATCAACGGGTACTTGCTGCAGTTCGGGCAGCCGGTAAATGCAGAGTGATTTGACCGGTTAATTTTTTAAGATGAACTACAAAGAAAAAATAATAACTGATATTGAACTGCATTCAGTTGACGGTATCCTTGAATGTTTTAACAATGGCATCAGCCCAAACGATACCTATAACAACGAACCGCTGATTTATGAACTTGTCAGCGAATATACCCGCAGCCCACGGTTTAAAGATTGTGTCAGGGCATTTATTGATAACAAACTAAACTTTGAGGATAAAGCCCTGCTCGCTGTTTTACTGGATGATTCAAAAATATTGACAGAGCAGATTGCAAATGATTCAACCATTCCTTTCAAAAAATATTCTCTTCGCTGCGCCTATACACCCCTGTATCAGGTAACATTACTTCATATCTGCGCTGAGTTCAATCATATGGCTTGTGCGGAAGTATTGGTAAAACATGGCGCTGACATAAATGCCCCGGCCGGCACTGACGAAAATGGTTTTGGCGGGCAAACCCCCATTTTTCATACCGTAAACCAAAACGGCAATCAATCAGCCGAGATGATGCAATACCTTCTTGAATGTAATGCCGACCTGGATATTACGCTGAAAGGAATCATCTGGGGAAAAGGATATGAGTGGGAAACTTTTATTCCGTCAGTAAACCCAACCAGTTACGCAATGATGGGGCTGTTACCTCAGATGCACCGGAATGCACAGGGCATCGCTGGTGTAATTTCAGCTTTACTGAATCATCAATATCACATCAATTATCAAATGCCGAATATTCCAAATAAATATCTTAACTCATGAGAAATATTTTTTTAATACCCTTTCTCCTTATCCTGGCATTATATTCCCGGGGGCAAAAAAATAATTTCAAAATTGTTTTCAATGTACTGGAAGACCGGGAAAAGGATAACTATGAGATATACAGTATGAATATGGATGGCAGCGATAGAAAAAATATCACCAGCACCCCCGGCGTGGAGTGGGTTTATTATGCGTACAAAGACAAAGTGTACTACATCAGCGATAAAGACACCTGCCACCGTTGTTATTTTTTGTATGAAATGGATGCGGAAGGAAACAATAAAAGAAAAATTTCTGACCTGCAACTGGAAGACAGCTGGATGAGCAGCCGGAACAACGGTACGGAAATGATTGTGCTGGGAAGAATTGGGAAACTGAGGGCACAATTGTTTTTGATAAACATCAAAGACGGAACTCATAAACAAATCACCAACGATACCGTATCCACCAAAAGAGACCCGTTGTTTTTACCCGGTGGAAAAGAAATTGTATTGGCATATCGTCCGGATAAAGCCTTGCGCAGAACTGTTCCGGATGAACTATGGAAGATGAATGTTGATATGAGCAACAAAGTGCAACTTACCCATTTTCCCAAAGAAGATACTACCACTGAATGGTTTCGTTACCATGCCGGCCCGCCGCAATGGAACAGCAAATACAAATTCATCAGCTATTTGTCAAGACAGAAAATGCAAAGTCAGATTTATGCAGTAGCGCCGGACGGTAAAAAGTACTGGCAGATAACATCCGGTGATTTAAGCAGCGGCTGGCATAGCTGGAGTCCCGATGGTAAATGGCTGATAATGGATAAAAGCACCCATGATGAAAAGGACTATAATATTTACCTTATGAATTATAAAACGAAAAAAACAGTTCAGCTAACCAGCGATGCAAAATATGAGCAGGCGCCGGTGATGGTGGAGGTAAAGAAATAGTAAACAATCAATTTATCCTGTCTCCCATATCTTTCTAACTTTGAAGTGTGAAAGCTATCGTTTACACACAATATGGTACTCCGGATAATCTTTACTTAATAGAAACAGCTAAACCAGTTCCGAAAGAAAATGAGGTTTTAGTTAAAGTTCATGCAGCCTCCATCAACTCATGGGATGGGGATATGCTGGCGGGCAAGCCCTGGCTGTCCAGAATGTTCAGCGGCATACGCAAACCAAAATACAAAATATTAGGCGCTGATGTGGCCGGCGTGGTGGAAGCGACGGGAAATAATGTAAAAGATTTTAATCCCGGTGATGAAGTATTTGGAGATAATGCAGGTGGAGGCTTTGGCGGATTTGCTGAATATGTTTCTGTGCCTGAAAAACTGCTGGCAAAGAAATCTGCAAAAATGAGTTTTGAACAGACGGCTGCATTGCCACAGGCTGGTTTGCTGGCCATGCAGGGTCTTCGGTATAAAAAAGAAATAAAATCGGGTGATGAAGTATTGATTAACGGCGCCGGTGGTGGCGTGGGCACCATTGCTTTGCAATATGCCAAATCAACTGGCGCAAGAGTAACCTGTGTTGATAAAGAAGAGAAGTTTGATTTACTCCGCACTCTTGGAGCCGATGAATGTATGGACTACCGGAAAACAGATTATACAAAAACAGGGAAGCAATACGATTATATCTTAGATGTGATTGCGCATAAATCAACTGCCGATTATAAGCGGGCATTAAAGCCGGAAGGTGTTTTCGCCATGATAGGCGGCTCCATGGGTGGCTTGCTTTTCCAGATGATGGTAGTACAGCCCGTTCTTTCAAAATATAGAAAGAAAAAATTAGGGATAATGGGCTATCATGTAAACCGGGAGGGACTGGAAGAATTGTCCCGCCTGTTTGAAGCAGGAAAAATAAATCCGGTGATTGATAAAGTTTTTCCATTGGAGAAAACGTCCGATGCTTTCCGGTATTTTGGGCAGGGAAATTTTATTGGAAAAATCATCATCACCCATTCACCCGGCAGCAAAAAATAGCGATACGCCAGGAAAGCTCCGCCGTTTATCATAAATATCTTTTAGCCCATCCCTGCATTTGCTTACCTTGTATGTGAATCAAACAGTTTTCATATGAAAAGATTTTTTGGTTTTTGCTTACTGGCTTTTACCATGCTTGCCGCAAAAGCCCAGCAGCCTGTTATCGTTTCCCCCCAATGGCTGAATGAGAATGTAAAAGACCCCGACCTGGTTATTTTATACACCGGGTTTGTAATAAAAGCTGATTATGACAAAGAGCATATTGAAGGCTCCCGTTTTCTTTGGCCGGAGTGGCTGGCTTTTAATACACCCGAAACGAACATGGCTTCCGCAGATGTAAAAACTGCGACAAAAGTTTTGCAGAATTTGGGTATTAATAAAAACTCAAAGATTGTTATTTGCCATCGCGGTAGTGATTATACTATTGCCGCCCGTATGTTTATGTCGCTGGAGCATTATGGATTAAAGGGCCGGGTATCATTCCTGAACGGCGGCATTGAGGCATGGAAAAAAGCCGGGTACCCGGTTACTAATAAACCGGTTGTTTTCAAAAAGGGGAATTTTGTTGCGTCTGATAACGGGTTACTGGTAAATAAAGAGTATGTACAAAATGCTTTGCATGCTAATTCTTCTGAAGTGATTGATGCAAGGCTAAAAAGATTTTATGATGGCGACCCTACAGGCTACCCAAGAGACGGGCATATTCCCGGCGCCAAAAATATTCCTTACCCGGATATGGTGGATTCCACCAACACATTTAAGGCTGTTGGGATTTTAGAAAAAAATTTCACAACAGTAGTTCCTGATAAAAACAAAGAACTGGTGGTGTACTGTTTCATCGGGCAAACCGCCAGCGTAGATTACCTTGTTGGCCGTTCGCTGGGGTATAAAATGAAATTGTATGACGGCAGTATGCAGGAGTGGAGCCGGGATGAAAAACTGCCGATGGAGAAAACTAAGAAAGACTAACCCCAAAAAAAACCCGGAAGCGCTCCGGGTTTTTTTGTAACTGAAATTATTTCTTTCTTTTGAAGGTTCCTTCCATGAATTTCATCTCGCTTTTTCCATCAGGGCCGGTGCCATACATGGCCATGGTGTAACTGTTATCATCATGATACGCTATCTGCTGGCGGATATCAGTATCCATCTTTCTTCCGGGGTCAGATTGTTTGCCACTCATGTTAAGTGTTTTGGTGGCCTCATCATAGGTGCCTTCCATGTTTACAATGCCCGAACCCAGGTTGTCAATCCAGCTTAGTACAAATTTCTTTTTCACTTTATCAAAGCCCATGATGGCACGGCCCTGCATAGGCATGCCCATCATGTTGGAACTGTATTCCGTCATCTGATATAGCCCGTTCAACCCCATGCTCACCACTTCGGTGGCTTTCTCTGTTGTAGGCGGTTGCGCAGGGTCCATCCATTGCTTTACAGAATCACATACCCAGGTGCCGGCCGATTTTGCCATCCAGGCATGTTCGGCACCCGGCGTTGCAAAATCCTGCCAGGCTTTCATCATTTCTGCCATAGAAGCCGAATCGGTTTCCAAAGCAGGAATGCTTGCTTTCTCTTCGGTTGGCGTATTGGTTGTTTCTGAAGTGGCGGCTTCCTTGTCATCACCTTCTTTTTTGTCATCTCCACCGCAGGCGGTTAAAAAAAACGCCGCAGCAAAAAGACCAATCAGTTTTTGTTTCATACATAATAAATTTAGTTGGAAAAGCTACGATTTTGCAAGAACAATCCTGACAAAAAAGTAAAAAAATTTTACTGGTGCCCATCTTTGCATCAGCCCGCCTGCTGTATCTTGATTTTCATTACCGTAGCTATACTGGTAGCCCTTTCTTTTGCAAGAAATGCCTTTTCACCCGCAAAATATTCATCAACCGCTTCTTTAAAATACAGCAGCCAGGTTTCAAAATGGCGAGGTTGAAGCGGAGATTTAGTATGCAAATCCAAATGGGGTTGCATAGCATTCTTCCGGTAAGTATCTGATTGAAATAATATAGAATCCCAGAAATCAACCAAGACGGGTAAATGATGCTCTAATTTAATTTCGGCGACATCAGTAAAGAGATAACTGATGGAATTATCGCTCAGCAATTTTTCATAAAACCTTGTTACCAGCAAAAGCAAATCCTCTCTTGAGGCAATATCTTTTTTCATTTTAGTTTTTCCAGGGTAGCCACCAATTTTTCATTACTGCAGTAAATGGCCCGGGGGAATTTTGCCCTTGTTGCTTCCTCTTTATCAGGCGGGCCTCCGCAAAAAATAATAGGTATGTATTGTCTCTTTTTGGCCTCCCACAACCACTCGGCATAAGCCCTGCCATGCGAAGGAAGGCGGTCAAGGCAAATAATCAACACCTCCGGCAAATTATCTTTCAGGTTGGCCGTTGTTTCCTGGCTGAAATGTGAAGCAACCTGATACCCTGCAGCCTTCAGCGGGGCTATTTTTTGTTTAAGCTCCTGTTCATTCCAGTGTATAAAGAAAAGTTGCTTGCTCATTAGGGTTTATTTTTTACTTCTTCAAAACGGTTATCGTAATCATCACGAATGGTTCCCATTATTCTGTCCCAGAAAAGAAAGTACAGGCCATAGTTGCCTTTGAAGTATTGATGATGCTGGTTATGGTTTACAGATGTATTTATCCACTTGCCCAGCCAGTGTTTATTGAATCCCCTGGGGTATAGCTCCCAGCCCAGGTGGCCGTATACATTATACAGAATCATGAAAAGAAAGAAGAACAACAAATGGTACAGGTGTACGGGAATGGTAAACACAAAGATCAAAAATATCAGTGATTCCAATACGGCTTCAAACGGGTGAAACGCATAGGCTGCAAAGGGGCTGGGGTTGGTTGATTTATGATGAATAAGATGCACCCACTTAAACAATCTAGGATGATGAATGAGCCGATGCATCCAGTAAAAATAAGTATCATGCATCATAGCCATGACGGGGAAAGCTATAATAAACCACGCTATGCTATGCTGGTGAATATCCGTATAAAACTTTGTATGTTTTGCCAGTTCGGGACTGCCCAAAATCATTGTGGGGATAAAGGCCAGGATAAAAATTGTAGTGATAGAGAATCCGATTTCTCTTGCATAATCCTTAAACTGTGGATATTTGGCCTGAATTTTTTTAGACTTCATCATTTTTCGCAACACCACATACAAAATAAGGAAGGCAGTACCTGCAATGATAAGATAGCGGCTGCCAATAATACTTACATCTTTAAAATATAAAGGCCAGTTCATTTGACTAATTTAATGCGCCTCCAGCCAATTCTTTCCTTCACCACATTCGGCGATTACGGGTACTTTATGGGGCAGGGGCATGGCCGTTTCCATACATTCAATGATCAGGGGCTTCAGATCTTTTACTTCTCCCTTTACCGCATCGAACACCAATTCGTCGTGTACCTGCAGGATCATCCGGCTTTGCATTTTTTCCTTCCTCATAGCAGCATGTACCTTCTGCATTGCCACTTTTATCATATCTGCCGCAGTGCCCTGTATTGGTGAATTGATAGCATTGCGTTCTGCAAAACCACGAACAGTAAAATTAGCTGAGTTAATATCCCGCAGCCATCTTTTACGGCCCATGATGGTTTGTACATACCCATGTTCCCTTGCAAAATTGATGGTATCGTCCATGTATTTTTGGATGCCGGGAAATTCCTTTTTGTAATTATCTATGATTTGTTTGGCTTCTGTTCTGCTGATGCCAAGGTTATCGGCCAAACCAAAAGCTCCCTGGCCATAGATGATCCCGAAGTTTACACTCTTTGCTTTGTAACGCATTTCTTTAGTTACGTCTTTTTCGGCAACATGGTAAACCCTCGATGCAGTAGCTGTATGAATATCTGTACCGTCTTTAAAGGCTTTGCACATGTTCTTATCCCCGCTGATGGCTGCCACAATCCGCAACTCAATCTGCGAGTAGTCGGCAGAAAGAAGAACATGTTTATTGTCCCGGGGGACAAAAGCTTTCCGGATTTCCTTACCCTTGTCAGTTCTTACAGGTATGTTCTGCAGGTTTGGGTTATTGCTTTGCAAACGGCCTGTTACAGCAACCGCTTGCCCATAAGATGTATGAACCCTGCCGGTTTTGCGGTTAATCAGCTGTGGCAGCGCATCAACATAGGTTGATTTTAATTTTGTCAGTTCCCGGAAGGCAAGAATATCATCTACTATCTGGTGCCCCTTTACTGCCAGCCTCAGCAGCACATCTTCACCGGTCTGGTACTGTCCGGTTTTAGTTTTTTTGGCAGAGGGGTCAAGTTTTAATTTATCAAACAGCACTTCACCAAGTTGTTTGGGCGAAGCAAGATTGAAACGGACGCCGGCTTGCTTATATACACTTGCCTCTGCCTTCTTTGCATCTTTCTCCAATTCTTTCGAATACTCGTTAAGAAAATCCACATCTACTTTAATACCCTCAAATTCCATATCCACCAGCACTTTTACCAGCGGGCTTTCCACCTCCCTGAAAACTTTTTCCACTTCGTTTGTTTTCAGCATCGGCACAAAAACATTTTTCAGCTGTAGTGTAATGTCGGCATCTTCACCGGCATATTCTTTTATCTTTTCAATCTCCACATCCCGCATACTGCCCTGGTTTTTTCCCTGCCCGACTCCATTTGCTTTATCTTTTGTGGTCAGGCGTGCTTTTTTACCGATCAGTTCTTCTATATGCACTGGCTCGTAACCCAAAAATTTTTCACTAAGCAGATCCATGCTTCTTTTGCCGTCTGGCTCAATCACATAATGCGCCAGCATGGTGTCAAAAATATTTCCTGCAAGCTCCACGCCGTACCATTTTAGCACCAACAGGTCAAACTTAGTGTTCTGCCCAATCCATGTTTTCTTTTTATCTGCAAACAGTGATTCAAAATGGGTTAAAATCTCTTTTGTTCTTTTTTGATCTGCCGGACAAGGAACATACCAAGCTTCTCCTTTTTTTACAGAAAAACTTAAACCTACCAGCTCCGTATCATTGGCTTCAATGCCGGTGGTTTCAGTATCAAAACAAATTTCATCATACTTCTTTAACTCTGCCACCAGTTTCTTTATTGCCGCATCACCTTCACAAGTATCATATTTATGGAGAGTGTTATTAATATTCTTGTCTACCCTTAAGACCTTTTCCGGGCTTTCGGAAACTTCGGAAATCCCTCCTTCGGAGGGGCTTGGGGAGGCTTCAATAATATTTCCAAATAAGTCCGTCTGCACTCCCTGAGGAATTTCATTTTCAACCACACTCTTGCCGGATGTAGCCACTGAAAAATCCTCACCCAGTAATCTTTTACCAAGTGTTCTGAATTCTAATTCAGCAAATACCTGTTTCAGTTTTTCTTTATCCCAGTCCTTTAATTTAAAATCCTCCACATGAAACTCCACCGGGGCATCAGTAATAATAGTGGCTAATTTTTTAGAGAGAACAGCCATCTCTTTTCCTTTCTTCACTTTTTCCCCCATGGCGCCTTTAATCTTATCAGCATTTTTCAGTGTGTTTTCTAAAGAACCATACTCCGCTAAAAATTTTGCAGCCGTTTTCTCTCCCACTCCGGGAATACCGGGAATGTTATCCACCGAATCACCCATCATGCCCAGCATATCCACTACCTGGCCCACATTTTTAATGTTCCATTTTGCGCATACTTCTTCAGGCCCCATAATTTCCACCTCGTTTCCCTGATAGGCAGGTTTATATATCTTCACTTTTTTTGAAACCAACTGACCATAATCTTTATCGGGGGTAACCATATACACTTCATAACCCGCTTTTTCCGCTTTTTTTGCCAGCGTTCCGATTACATCGTCAGCCTCATATCCATCAATAGCTATAACTGGGATATTGAATCCTTCAATGATCTTTTTAATATCAGGAACTGCGGCGCTGATGTCTTCAGGTGTTTCCTGACGGTTGGCTTTATAGTCTGCAAAATCGGTGTGGCGTTCGGTAGGCGCAGAAGTATCAAAACAAACAGCCATATGCGAAGGCTTTTGCTTGATGATCAGTTCAACCAATGTATTGGTGAATCCAAATTGGGCATTGGTGTTTTTTCCTTTTGATGTGATACGGGGATTACGGATGAGAGCATAATAGGCCCTGAATACAAGAGCAAAAGCATCAAGAAGGAAGACTTTTTTTTCCATGCCCCTAAGGTAAAGAAATCATGGGCAGGCAAAAAACACAACAACCCCGGCATTTATCGCCGGGGTGCTGATATATTAACGCTGCTTTGCTTAGTTAATGGAGAGTTTCAGTGCTGCAGTTCCCTGTTCTGCTATGGGTTCTGCTGCTTTGATTTTTACAGGCTGTTTGTTTTCCTGAGGATTGTCAACCAGCGCTGAGCCGCTGAAAGCAGCCGTATTTTGCTGGATGGCAGTTTCACTGGCAAATCTTACCTGGGCTTTGTCTTTATGAATAAAATTCAGGTACAGGGCAAAAAACAGGAGGTTGAATGCAAAAAAATTGGCGATTTTACGGACACGTTTTTTCATAATACTGGATTTACTGGTTTTACAAGATTGCCCGCCCGTGCCGGTACGGACGGGGATTTAGTTCGGTTTCGAAGGCTAAGATATACTGGCAAAAAACCGGCGTCAAGTATTGAATACCGGTTTTTAATTAAAATGGGCACAAATACTTATGGGGGCTCGTAAAACTACGAATACTATTTTTTTAGTTTTTCCAGCTCCTTTTGCAAACGAAACATTTCATCTCTCAACCTTGCCGCTTCCATAAAATCCAGATCTCTCGCCGCCTTCTCCATTTCTTTTTTGATTTTTGAAAGGGCCTTTTCCATCAGGGGTATGGTATTATATACTTCCTGCTCCTCAGCAGCAACGGTAACCAAATCTTCATCCGGGGCAATGGCATAAGGATTTTTTACGTCATAGCCTTTTATATCCAGCACCGATGTTTGGGCAAACACATCCCTGGTGGTCTTGGATATTGTCCTTGGTGTGATATTGTGTTCAATATTCCAGGCAACTTGTTTTTCCCTGCGGCGGTTCGTTTCATCAATGGTTTTTTGCATGCTCTCTGTCATCTTATCCGCATAAAAAATAACAAGACCGTCCACATTTCTTGCAGCTCTTCCGGCTGTCTGTGTCAGTGATTTTTCATTGCGGAGAAATCCTTCTTTGTCGGCATCCATAATTGCTACTAATGAAACCTCAGGCAGGTCCAGCCCTTCCCGCAGCAGGTTCACTCCTACCAGCACATCAATTTTACCCAACCGCAATTCACGGAGTATCTCCACCCTTTCGAGTGTATCCACTTCACTGTGGATGTATTTGGATTTGATATTGATACGATGGAGGTATTTATCCATCTCTTCCGCCATCCGTTTGGTCAGTGTAGTCACCAGCACCCGGTCACCTTTTGTAACTCTTTTATCAATCTCATCCAGTAAATCATCAATCTGGTTTACGGAGGGCCTGATTTCAATCGGCGGATCTAATAATCCCGTTGGCCTTACCACCTGTTCCACTACGATCCCTTCTGATTTTTCAAGTTCATAATTATCAGGGGTGGCGGAAACAAAGATGGTCTGATTGGTCAGGGATTCAAATTCATGGAAGTTCAGCGGCCGGTTATCTAATGCCGAAGGCAAACGGAAACCATAATCAACCAATATTAGTTTCCGGCTTCTGTCACCTCCATACATGCCGCTTACCTGCGGAATGGTCTGGTGGCTTTCGTCCACTACCATCAAATAATCTTTGGGAAAATAATCCAAAAGGCAGAAGGGGCGGGTACCCGGCTTTCTTCTGTCAAAAAACCGGGAGTAATTTTCAATGCCATTGCAATAACCCAGCTCCCGGATCATTTCAATATCATAGTTTACCCTTTCGGTGAGCCGTTGCGCTTCAATATATTTTTGTTGCGATTTGAAGTACTCAGCCTGTGCGGCTACTTCATCCTGTATTTCATATAATACCTGCTGCAGAATGTCTTTTGGCGCCACATATAAGTTAGCGGGAAAGATAGCGGCGTTTTCCATCAGCCCAATCCGTTTTGCTGTCACCACATCCATACTTTCTATTTCTTCTATTTCATCGCCAAAGAAAGTGATGCGGTAACCATAGTCCACATAAGGAAGGTTGATATCAACGGTATCTCCGTTTACCCTGAATGTCCCCCGGTTAAATTCAATAGTGGTTCTGTTATATAATGAGTTGACCAGCGAATGCAGGAATGCCTGTCTTGAGATTGTTTGACCCTTATTGATGCGGATAATGCCATTTTCATAATCGGTAGGGTTGCCCATACCATAAATACAACTGACCGATGCCACTACAATGATGTCCCTTCTCCCGCTTAACAAACTTGAAGTGGCCCTTAAGCGGAGTTTATCCAACTCATCATTTATGCTCAGGTCCTTTTCGATATACACATCGCTTACAGGCAGATAAGCTTCAGGCTGGTAATAATCATAATAAGAAACAAAATATTCCACCGCATTTTCCGGAAAGAACTGGCGAAACTCCCCATAGAGCTGCGCCACAAGCGTTTTATTATGTGTCAGCACCAGGGTGGGCCGCTGGGTGTTTTGTATCACATTGGCGATGGTGAATGTTTTGCCGCTGCCGGTAACTCCCAGGAGTGTCTGGTATCTTTCGGCATTCAGCACACCTTCCGTAAGCTGCCGGATGGCATCTGGCTGGTCACCGGCAGCAGGAAAAGGCGTATGGAGGTTAAAAGGCATAGAGAACCGGCAATTTACCAATTATACAGTTGAAGGCGTTATCCGGTAAAAACGTATTTTTAAGAAAAAACCTTGGAACAGTTTGCTGTAATGAATATAGAAAAAGGGGAAGAGATTGTATCGGCATTAGTAAGCGGCCACATTCCCGGAACCGGCAGGTATAAATTCCTGGCCAAGAAAAACAGGAAAGGCAAGTATGAGTGGGCACATTTTACGGAAAGGGACAATGGCCTGAAGGAAAATGTTTACCGCGGCGAAGTGAAGGATGAAAAGGAACTGAAATTGGTGCTGGAGATCATGAACCGCAACCTGAAAAAAATATTTGGCGACAAAGCAGAAATGAAGGAAGGGATGCCGGAGTTTCGCTCCATTATGGGAAATAAATTTGATGACACAATAAATTAAAAAACCCGGCTTGTAGCAGGCCGGGTTTTTTGAATCAACACATTTATAGGTTTAAAAAGAAGCTGAAACGGTAACTTTAGGTTCCTTTGCCACTTTTCCTGCTTCAATTGACTGACCAGAAATGCCAAAATCTACGAGCTTTATTTTCAGTTGAGCAATCACCGTTATTTTTCCCCCGGTAACTGTTGCAGTACCTTTAGCTTCCACCGGCTTGCTTACACCTTTGATGGTCATGGTGCCGGTGACTTTAGCTTTGTATACTCCGTCTATTTTGATCTTTATTTTTTTTACATTATCAATTTTGCCGGTATAAGTGAATTTGGGATACTTGTCTGAGTTCATCCAGTTGGCTCCATTGAAGTGCTCCTGTACCCTGGGGTTGGAGAAATTGAAGTTTTTAACTGCTGCTTCAAATGCGACATCGCCGGTTGTAAAGTCAACAGCGCCAATGACTGTTTTATTCTCTGCTTTCGGTAACCCATCCTTAGGCGTGGTTGCATCAAAAGCCACGGTGGCGGAAGATGTGGTTTTCTTTTGGGCAAACACGGCGCCTGCTGCAACTACTAAAGCCAGTACAAGGGTTGTTTTTTTCATTTTGTCTATTTATTATTTAAGGTTGTACGTTTAAAATCAATCGAAGTGGAATCCAAGATCATGCTGTAAGAGCTGCCGCTGCAGGAACCTTTCACCGAAACAAGTTCCCCCGGTCTGAGGTTCTTTGCCTGCCTATAATCTTTTTTATCCAGCGAGATATTGATAAAATGTTTGCTGGTATCCACAAACTTGATATTGACGGTGGAGTCGGCTTGTATTTCTACCCGGGCCACGGCACCGTCAACAAGCAGGATCTTTTCCCGGTATTTGCTATTGGCCGCGGTATCGTTGGCTGCAAATTCACGGATCAGCGCTGAGGCCTGTACTGAATAATCAGCTTTTACATTTTCCGTGTCAGCATGTGTTTCGCTCCAGACCTTTTTCTCAATGATCATAAAGCCGAGGAAGGCAAAAAGCGGGCCTGCCAGCAGCCAGCCGGCTTTTTTATACCAGCTTACAGCCGGTATTGCAGTTAAAATTAATCCTGCAGCAAAAACAAAAGAGAGGTAAGCCGGTATCTTCAGCATGCTGAAAACATTATTGCCCACGCCAAGATCAGTCAGTGTTTTAGTAAACAGAAAAAAAACGGTAACCAATGAAAGTGATAATGCTCCGGCAATAAAAGCTGGCCATGTGGTTTTTTTGTTTTGCCACGTCAATACCACCGTTAAGGCGGTAAGCACAGGTATCAGCCAGAACACATAAAAACTAAAATTCAGTTGTGGAAAGGGGTTACCGAGGTTAAATTTGGTTTCGGAAACGTGGAAGAATTTTCCCGAAGGCATATGGAACCCGCTGATGAGGCTGTCTTTCCACGCCACCCAGGGGAGAAAAAAAGTAATCATCAGACCTGCTACGCAAATCAAATGAAACCATTTGCCGGCAGCCCGGTTGTTGAAAATATTGCCCATACTTTTTTGAAACGGTAATCCGGCGGGTAAGGTTGCAGCCGGGGAACAAATATACAGTGTTTAAACATCGAACAAGATTGTTCCTGTAATATATTTGTGAAGAAATGCAAAACCCCGGTGTTCTGGCCCTGAGTTTGCCGAAGGGTCGCAGGAGCCGGGGTTTAACAACTAACCCATCTTTAAATAGTTGATAAAAAGCATCTTACGATGCCTGCATTTCTTTTATCTTTTCCCGGATCTTTGTTTCAATTTCTTTGGACAGTTCGGGGTTATCTACCAGTAACTGCTTTACCGCATCCCGGCCCTGACCCAGTTTATCATTATTGTAGCTGTACCAGCTTCCGCTTTTTTGTACAATGCCCAGTTCGGTACCCATATCAATAATCTCTCCTGTTTTGGAGATACCCTCTCCAAAAATGATGTCAAACTCAGCAGCCCGGAACGGAGGAGCCACTTTGTTTTTTACCACTTTCACTTTTACATGGTTACCGATGGCCTCATCACCATCTTTTACCTGGGTTTGGCGGCGGATATCCAGCCGGACGGAAGCGTAAAATTTCAGGGCATTACCACCAGTAGTGGTTTCGGGGTTACCGAACATTACACCAATCTTTTCCCGGAGCTGGTTGATGAAAATACAGATCGTATTCGTCTTGGAAATAGTGGCCGTGAGTTTCCGCAGTGCCTGGCTCATTAGCCGGGCATGCAGCCCCATTTTGCTGTCCCCCATCTCTCCTTCCAGTTCGCTTTTGGGAACCAGGGCAGCAACGGAGTCGATCACCACTACATCCAGGGCGCCGGAAAGAATCAGGCGGTCGGCGATTTCCAGTGCCTGCTCGCCATAATCTGGCTGGGAGATAAGCAGGTTGTCCACATCCACGCCGAGCTTTTTGGCATAACTGCTGTCAAAAGCATGTTCAGCATCTATAATGGCGCACATGCCGCCTTTTTTCTGGGCCTCGGCAATAACATGGGTGGCGATGGTAGTTTTACCGGAAGACTCCGGCCCAAATATTTCAACTACCCGGCCTCTTGGCAGGCCGCCAATGCCCAGGGCTACATCCAGCCCGATGGAACCGGTGGAAATGACTTCCTGGAGTGTTTCGGCTTTATCGCCCAGCATCATCACGCTTCCCTTGCCATAATCCTTTTCCAGCTTATCCATGGTAAGCTTGAGGGCTTTTAATTTTTCGCTGTTGGGGTTTGTCATGTCGGAGGTTTTTTCAGTTTTTGCCATGCGTTAAAATTAGGTGTTTGCGTATTGTATTCCCGGGGTTTTTTCCCACCGGGATACGAAACTAAATCATTTAGCAATGAAAAGCTAATTTTTTGGGGATTATTTTCCGCCCCGCCAAATTACCATCGGCAGGGTATGGTCATACAGGTATAAAGCTGTAAATTTCGGAATGATTTTCCACCGTCTTTTCCTCTTTGTTTTTGTTTTTTTTCTGGGATTCGCCGCAATGGGGCAGGAGCCGAGGTTGGTGGTACCGATCGGACATACGAGTGAAGTTCACTTAGCTGCGTACAGTTCTGATGGAAGAAAAATAGTGACAGCATCATGGGATAAAACAGCAAAAATTTGGGATGCATATACCGGGAGCCTGCTGGCCGATTTAACCGGTCATACCGGGTGGGTTCAATCAGCCAGGATAAGTCCTGATGGCAAAAAAATTGTTACGGCGTCATGGGATGAAACAGCTAAAATATGGGATATGCAGACAGGAAATATCCTGTTGGATTTAGTTGGTCATACCGGCACTATAAACAAAGCCGGCTTTAGTCCGGACGGAAAAAAAGTTTTTACGGCTTCTGCTGATAATACCTGCAAAATATGGGATGTGAATACCGGGAAAATGCTGGTGAACTTAACAGGGCATAAAGATATTATCAGTTCAGCCAGCCTCAGCCCCGACGGGAATAAAATTGTTACGGCGTCATGGGATGAAACAGCTAAAATATGGGATGTAAATAGCGGGAAATTACTCTTCAATTTGAAAAGACATAGTGATGATCTTACGGCAGTTGAATTCAGCACGGATGGTAAAATTATTTTAACTGCATCCCGGGATAATACAGCCAAAATCTGGGATGCCGTTTCCGGAAACCTGTTGGCGGATTTAATTGGCCATACAAAATCTGTCGGTTCAGTCAGCTTCAGCCCTGATGGAAATAAAATTGTAACAACCTCTGATGATAATACAGCCAGGGTTTGGGAAGTTAATACCGGAAATTTGTTAGCAGTCCTGAAAGGTCATTCACATTTTGTTCTCATGGCCAAATTCAGCCCGGACGGAAAAAAGATTGTAACAACATCCTGGGATGGAACAGCTAAAATCTGGGATGTGAATACCGGCAAACTATTATCGGATCTGAAAGGCCATACAAAATCTGTCAGTTCAGCACATTTCAGCCCCGATGGTAAAAGAGTGGTTACGGGATCATTTGATAATACCGTTAGGGTCTGGGATGTAAATTCCGGAAACTTCCTGCTGGATTTAGGCGGTCATACAATGTATTTGAGTTCTGCATGTTTCAGTCCGGATGGAAAAAAAATTGTAACAGCCTCAGGAGATAATACCGCTAAAATCTGGAATACCGGAAACGGGAAACTGCTTATGAATTTAACCGGTCATACCAAAAATGTTACCTCAGCCGGCTTCAGCCCCGACGGAAAAAAAATAGTAACAGCTTCTGGCGATAATACTTGTAAGATATGGGATGCAGGCAGCGGAAAGCTGTTGTTGAATTTAACCGGTCATAACGCAACTATTATTTCAGCCAGCTTTAGCACGGATGGAAGAAAAGTTGCCACGGCATCCCAGGATAAAACAGCAAAAATCTGGGATGCCGGAACAGGGGAACTATTGGTAGATTTAAAAGAGCATACGGAAACTGTTAATTCAGCTAATTTCAGCCCTGATGGAAATAAAATTGTAACAGGATTATGGTATAAAGTGGCCAAAATCTGGGATGCCAATACAGGTTCACTATTAAATGATCTTACAGGCGATGTAAGCACAGTAACATCAGCGGTATTCAGCTCAGACGGGAATAAAATAGCCGCAGCCACCCGGGGCGATAAAGCAATTATTTGGGATGCCAATAGCGGGGCGGTACTTGTTGAATTTACCGGTCATACCAGTGTTGTTAATACAGCCTTTTACAGCCCCGACGGAAAAAAAATGGTGACATCGTCCTGGGACAAGAAAGCCAAAATATGGGATGCTGCTACCGGTACTTTGCATGCCGATTTAAGAGGCCATGAGGATTTTGTAAACTCAGCTGTATTCAGCCCCGATGGAAAAAAAATTCTTACTGCATCTAATGATAATACCTGTAAAATGTGGGATGCTGAAAGCGGTACTTTACTGTATACTTTTTTTCCTGTTGACAAAGCTGAATACTTTATTCAAACCCCGCAGGGATATTACCAGGGTTCAGATGCTGCCACCAAACTCCTCCACTACGTCACCAAAGATTTAAAAGTCATCACCTTTGAGCAATTAGATGTAAAATACAACCGCCCCGATAAAGTATTGGAAGCTATCGGAAATACAGATACGGCTTTGATCAAAAGTTATCGCAAAGCATGGGAGAAAAGGATAAAAAAGCTGGGTATTGACACCACCGCTTTCAGGGATGGCTACAGCGTACCCGAAGCTGATTTTGTAAACCGGGATAATATAGAATATGAGCAAAAAACAGGAACACTGACACTGCAAATCAAAGGTCTTGATAGTACTTACAAACTCGATCGCTTCAATGTATGGGTAAATGAGGTCCCGGTCTATGGCCAAAGAGGCATCAGCATCAAAAAGAAAAACAGCAACAGCATCGATACTACCATCAGCATCAAACTTTCACAGGGAGAGAACCGGGTAGAGACCAGTATTACGAATGTAAACGGAACGGAAAGCTACCGGATGCCACTGGTTGTGAACTATACCCCGGCAGTAAAACAAAAAGAAACCCTTCGGTTTATCGGAATCGGGATTGATAAATTCGTTGATCCGAAAAACAATCTGCAATACAGCAGTAAGGACATCAGGGATCTTTCCATTAAACTAAAAGAGAAATACAAAGATGATATCATCATTGATACACTTTTCAACGAGAATGTAACCATCGGCAATGTAAAGGCCCTAAAGCAAAAGCTTCAACAGACAACTGAGAACGACAAAGTCATCATCTCCTACTCCGGCCACGGTTTATTGAGCAAAGATTATGATTTTTATCTCAGCACCTATTCGATCAACTTCGATAAACCGGAGGAGAACGGCCTTCCCTATGAAGAGCTGGAGAACCTTTTAGACAGCATCCCCGCAAGAAAAAAACTGATGCTGATAGATGCCTGCCACAGCGGTGAAGTAGACAAAGAGGAAATTACCCAATATCAGGCCGCAGCAGACTCATTGAAGAAACAAGGAACCAAGGGCGGCGAACTGCGCTACACCGGCAAAAGCCAGGTGGGTATGAAGAACAGTTTTGAACTGATGCAAAGCTTGTTTGTAAATGTAGGCAAGAGCACCGGCGCCATTATCATTTCCGCCGCTGCGGGAACACAGTTTGCCCTGGAAAGAGGCGACCTGAAGAACGGGGTGTTTACTTACAGTATTCTCGAAGCAATGGACAAAAGCCCCACAATGAAGATCAGCGAACTGAAGAAGACGGTAGGAGAAAGAGTAGAGCAGTTGACCAATGGATTACAGAAACCCACCAGCCGGAATGAAACCATTACAACTGACTGGAATCTGTGGTAAAGATCGGGTTGAAGCTTGATAATATACCAACTTCCCGGTACATACAGCCCAATGATTAGCCTTACCTTTCTAAAAACTTCCCAGTGCTTCCCCCCAGGCTCTTCATATTAAACCTGTTTTTCTTTTTTGCAGCAGGGCTTACCTCTACTGGACAAAGGCCCGAACTGGTACTGCCCGTTGGCCACACCGAAGATATTTACCGTACAGAATTTTTGGACGATGGTAAAACCGCCCTTACCATCTCTTATGATAATACAGCCAAACTCTGGGATATTTATTCGGGCAAATTACTGCACACATTTGGCGGCCTGTTGAATACACCCGAACATGTTGTGAATAACGGCAATACAACACTGCTAAGCACTGACAAACGCCACCTTATTGCCCTGACAACTGACGGCTATCTTAAAAAATGGGACCTGCCATCCGGCAAAATGCTGTTTGCCAAACAAATGGAAAATAACAACGTACTAAGCCTTCAACACAGTCCCGACGGGAAATACATCCTGCTGATAAAGGGAAACCTATACACTGAAATAAATGCCGATGTGCTGGATGCATCAAACGGCCGGCTTATACATCAGTTTCGGGAAAAATATACGAGCTATGAAACCGATAAGTTCATTGAGTTCAGCCCCGGCGGAAAACATATTCTGCTGCAGGCAGACAGTTCTCTGTACGTGTATGCCGCTCCCGGAAAATCGCTTACCTATAAGCTGGAGCAGATTGAAAATTTCAAATCAGCCTTTTTCAGCCCCGATGGCAAATATGTGATCATTTTTCCTAAGCGCTCCAACAGGCTACGCTTATGGCAAACGGCAGATGGCCGCCTGAAAGAAATCTCCATTTCCGGCACAGTTGTTTTCAGCCCGGACAGCAAGTACATTCTTTCAAAAACGAAAGAGGGCCTGTACTTAATTAATGCTGAAAACGAAGTGGTGCTTCACCGGTTTGATGAAGAAATCAATCCTTATATGTCGGCTCATTTCAGCGAAGAAGGAAAGCACTTTTTTCTGACAAGGCCCAAAGGCTATATTAGGGGAACCGATCCATATGATTCCGCCACTTATATCTGGGAAACTGAAAGCCGGCGCCTGCTGCATACGCTTCGCGGAAATGGATGCGACATAAATGATGTGGTATTCAGCCCCGACGGAAAATTTGCCGGAACTGTATGTGATTATACTACTCAGTTATGGGACTTGGCAACCGGAGAACAAATCGCTTCACTGGAAGGAAGGGCTGCCATCTTTAGTTCTGACAGCAAAAACTTCGCTGTTACCGGCGGCAGGGCTGTAAAAGTTTTCAATATGCGTACCGGTGATGTGATAACTGAATTGAAAGGGCACAGCAATCCGCTGGTGAATGCTGTTTTCAGCGCCGATGGTAAGCAAATAGTTACCCTATCCAACGAAAAATCGGCCAAACTCTGGGATATACCGGGCGGTAGAATTATAAAAACATTTGATGAAGCAGATGTTATCAAAGAATCCTGTTTCTCAAAAAACGGGAAGAACCTCCTGCTGCTGACAAAAGAAGGAAAGGCAACAGTAAAAGACATCAGTACCGGCCAGCCTGTTTTTGCACTTACCGGCAACAAAATAAATGCTGCATACTACAGTCCTGATGGAAGGGTGATCGTAACAGCCGCCGATTCAGTTTTTTGTACATGGGATGCCATCACCGGTAAAAAATTATTCAGTCTTGGTGAATTATACAGTATAACGGATGCGGGTATCAGCGCCAACGGAACATATGGCTTTTACATTTTTGGCGGCAGCGCTGTGGGGGTGGTTGATTTCTGTACCGGCCGTGTTTTCAAAGAATATCTGGGTGAAGAAAATATAACCAGGTGTCAGTTCAGCCCGGGCAGTGATTTCATTTTCATTTTGGGTGAAAAAGGAACGGCCAAACTGCTGGAAACTGCAACCGGCAAGGCACAGCAGTTCAGCAAATTTTCTGACGTTGAATATGGCATCAGCTATCTGGGCGGTTATTATTATCAGAATCTGTGGCAGGGTGATTTTGAACATTTCAGCGCCGACAGAAAATGGTTAGTGTTCAGGGCTTATATGGACCGGTATATTGTTATAAGAAACCTCAGGGACAGTACCGCAGCAGACACAATACATACTCCCAAAACGCTTGTGAAAAATGCCGCCTTTGTTTACAGTACCAACAAATTGGTTACCGGCACTACCGATGATAAGGTGAGGATATGGACCAAAGCCCCCAAAGGATTTCGCTTGGAAAAAGAATTTTCCGGTAACGGGTTTAAACTTTCACCTGATGGTAAATGGCTGGTGATTGTAAATAATGTGCAACTGCAGTTTTATGATTTGGTGGCAGGCCGGTTCCGGACCCATGCCCTGGCGGTAAACGAAAGCGACTATTTTATTCAACTGGCTGACCAGCCTTATTATGCCGCTTCAAAAGAAGCGCTGCAAACACTGCTGTTCCGTCTCAGCAACCAGTATCTTTCTTTTGAGCAGTTTGATATCAGGCTCAACCGGCCCGACCTGGTACTGAAGGCCATGCAGAACAGCGATTCCAGGTTGATTCTTGTTTACCGGAAAGCATATGAGAAACGGGTTAAAAAATCAGGTATTGATAAGAACTCCTTCAGAGATGATTACAATATACCCGTGGCTGATTTCAGCAGCAGAGATAATATCCCTTTTGAACAGGAAGACGGAAAACTTACCATATCCATCCGGGCGTCGGATAAATTACAGAACCTTGACCGCTTCAATATCTGGGTGAATGAGACGCCTGTATATGGTCGCAATGGTCTCAGCCTGAAGAAAAGAAATTCCAAACGGTTTGATACAACTATAACCATACAGCTTTCTTCCGGCAAAAACCACTTGCAAACTTCTGTCACTAACCGGGGCAGTGCTGAAAGCTACCGGATACCGCTGCTGGTGAATTATACACCTTCAGTTAAACACAAAGAAACACTTCGGTTTATCGGTATTGGCATTGATAAGTTTGCTGAGCCTGAAAACAACCTGCAATACAGCAGTAAGGACATCCGTGACCTGGCGGTGAAGCTGAAAGGGAAATACAAAAATGATATTATTATTGATACATTGTTTAATGAGAATGTGACAGTTGAAAAGGTAAAAGCGTTGAAACAAAAGCTGCTGCAAACATCCGTAGATGATAAAGTGATTGTTTCTTACTCCGGTCATGGCTTGCTCAGTAAAGAGTATGACTATTATCTCTCTACCTATTCCATCAACTTTGATAAACCCGACGAAAGCGGATTGCCTTATGATGAATTTGAAAATCTTTTAGACAGCATTCCGGCCAGAAAGAAACTGATGCTGATAGATGCCTGCCACAGCGGCGAAGTAGACAAAGAGGAACTGATGAGAATAGAAACAACATCAGATTCACTAAAGCTTACGAAGGGAGGAAAACCCGTGGCACTAAAGCCCAATGAAACTCACCTGGGTATGAAAAACAGCTTTGAACTGATGCAGTCGCTGTTTGTCAATGTAGGCAAGAGCACCGGCGCCACCGTCATCTCCGCTGCCGCAGGAACACAGTTTGCCCTTGAAAGAGGTGATCTAAAAAATGGGGTATTTACCTACAGCATTCTGGAAGCTATGGACAAATACCCCACCATGAAAATAAGTGAGCTTAAAAAGTTAGTGGGAGAAAGAGTGGAACAGCTGACCAATGGGTTACAAAAACCCACCAGCCGTAATGAAACAATTGCCGTGGACTGGAGCCTGTGGTAATCTTTACCCAAACTGGTTGGCAATCAGCATCGCCGCTACCCCCGCGGCCAGCCCGCCATATACTTCCTGCGGGGAATGATCCGACACAACGAACCTGGAAGTGCAGACAACACCTGTGATCAATAAGGCGATTGAAATATAGATACCGAAGCTGAGACCCTGCGATAATGCCAGCAATACAATAAAAGCAAGCATGACCCCCACTGAAATTGCATGAAGGCTTATTTTCATTTTGATATTCACCATCAACGCAAGCCAGGAAGCTAAAAAAACGGCCAATGAAAACTGTACAGCTTCTTTAGGAATCGAAAGGCCATCACTTAGCTTATGATTATTCCACCATACATAACAAATCCATCCGTACCAAATGCCGCAGGCTATCAGCGGGATCACCCTGTCCTTCTGCGTGGCAAGCTGAATACTGCTGATAAAGTCCAGCGCCTTTAATAATAATACGGTGACAATGGGAAACAAGGAATACATCACCAGGCTCATGCCCACCGTTCTTACCTTATCGAAAGAAGAAAAACCCGAAAAAAAATACGGATGGATATATACAAGGAAAAAAACCACATACACCGGCACAAAAGCCGGGTGAAACAGGTAGGAGAAAAACCTGGCCAGTACCCGGACAAAAGGATGCTGCGGCGCCAGTCCTGTTGGCCGAAACTCCTTCAGCCCCTCCTGTTTATCAACAACTAATCTTGTGTTCATGCTCTTCTTTAATACATGCAAAGTAAAGGAATAAGCTAAAAGAGACGTTTTGTACCGGGCAATATGCAGCTTTTAAACGAAGTATTATCTTTACCAATCTCTATGACAGCAGCTACAGAAAATCAGCAAGTTAGACCTGGCGGGACATCTATGTTCCGGTTCGGTCCGCTGCTATTCGGGCTGCTGATGCTATCGGGCAGCGTTGCTGCACAATCTTCCACCAAAACATTTATTACAAAATACCGGCCCCTGGCCGATTCTCTTTCGGAAGCCTATGGCATACCCCCTTCAGTGATCCTGGGGGTATCGATCGTTGAGTCAGGCTCCGGCACCAGCCGCAACTGCCGCCTGCTGAATAATTTTTTTGGTATCGTAGGAAAAAATAACCTCCTCAAAACAAAAGGTATCAAAACCCGTTACAAGCAATACCCGGATGCCACCGCTTCGTTCATTGATTTTTGCAAACTGCTGGCGAAGAAAAAATATTACAAAAAACTGAAAGGCAATATGGATTATAAATTATGGACCGATGCTATCAGCAAAAGCGGTTACTCCGAAGTGCCTGCTGTATGGAGGCAGCGGATCAATGATACCATTAAAAAAAATAAATTAGCTGCCAACCGTTAGAGAATAAGTCATGAACAGTAACCGCCGCGTCCTTCAGTTTGTTTCTGGGAGTGTTTGCCTCTACCTGCTGCTCTCTGTTGCTGCTGTTCTTTCCGGTTTTAAATGGATGCCGTTCAAAAGGGTGAACCTTATCTCCGATGTGGTATCGGGTGATTCAACAGCGCTGCTAACTGATAAACCCGATAGTAACGTAGTTATCATTGAAGACCTGCCGGAAAAAGATTTCAGCCTTTATACAAAGCCACGGCTTATTACCAGTTTCAACCGTGACGCCGGCAAACCATCCCTGAATAATTTCTTGCAGAAGCTGTATGAATTAAAATCAGGGAAGAAACAAAAGATTCGCATCGCTTATTTCGGCGACAGCATGATAGAAGGCGACTTGCTGACCCAGACGGTCAGAAAACTATTACAGCTACATTTCGGTGGGAGCGGTGTAGGGTTCGTTCCTGTCACTTCCCAGGTTTCCAAATTCAGGCAGTCTGTAATTCATAATTATTCCGGCGGCTGGCAGGACGAGAATTTCAAAACCGGGAAAACCGGCAAACTCTATTTTTCCGGTCACCTGTTCCGCAGTAGCGGCGACTGGGTGCAGATGGTTGACCAGACCATTACCGACAGCGCTGCGGTTATCGAAAAAAGCCTGATATGCGGCAATGGCGGCACGGTAAGCATTCATGTGAACGGAAGCCCGGTTAATATCAATGCAGTGAATATGCTTAACCGGATTCCGCTGGCTACCGACATGAACAGGAGCATCAAACTCTCCGTTGCAAATGAAAATCTGCCGGTCTATGGCATCAGCTTCGAATCCCCTGCGGGCATCTTTGTTGACAACTTTTCTTTCAGGGGGATTACCGGAATTGAATTTGCACGGGTGGATTCTGTTTTCATGAAAGCGATTGCGGCTAACAATCCTTATGACCTGATCGTTTTCCAATATGGAGTGAACCTGCTCTTCCGGCCCAATGACAGAAATTTTAACTGGTACGGTAAAGACATGCTGCCGGTGGTAAGAAAGATCAGGAACTGCTTTGACAAAACGGATTTTCTGGTGGTGAGCACAGCCGACCGGGCTTTTCGCTATGGCGGGGAATACAAATCAGCCGTGGGTATTGATTCGCTGATTAAAATACAAGCTACCGTAGCGTATGAAACCGGCAGCAGTTTCTATAACCAGTTTGCATCCATGGGCGGCACCAACTCGATTGTTGAATGGGCAAAAAGAAACCCGTCATTGGCGAACAGGGATTATGTGCACCCCAACCACCGCGGCGCCGAAGTGCTTGGCACATGGCTCTATGAAGCCATTATCAGCGAATACAATAAATATATCCGCACCCGGAAGTAACTAACCCTATGCCCTCATTCGATATACAAGCTTTCCTGGAGCAGTTCCTGTACGACCCCAAAAACCCGCTGCTGTTTAACAATGGCTTCTTTGTCTTCTTCTTTGCCATTTTCATAGGACTGTATTACCGGTTCAGGAATAATTTCAAATTGCGCCGTTATATCTTTTGTTTTTTCTCTCTTTATTTTTTCTATAAGGCCAGCGGGGTGTTCGTAGTATTTGTGATATTATCAGCCATTGTGGATTATGTTTTGTCCAATGCCATTTTCCGGCAGCAGAATAAAAGAAAGAAAAAATGGCTGCTGCTTTGCAGCATCATCTTTAACCTCGGCCTGTTGTTTTATTTTAAGTACACTAATTTTTTTATTGCCACAACCAACGACCTGTTAGATGCAGGCTTCAACCCGCTGAACATCCTGCTGCCGGTGGGTATCTCTTTTTATACATTTGAAAACCTGAGCTATACCATTGACGTGTACCGCGGTCATTTCAAGCCGGCCCGCAAGTTCACCGATTACCTGCTCTTTCTTTCCTTCTTCCCCAAACTGGTGATGGGGCCCATCGTAAGGGCGCATGATTTTGTGCCGCAGATCAACAGGCCGTACATCATAACAGAAACTGATTTTGCCAAAGGGTTTTATCTCATCCTGTCGGGGCTGTTTAAAAAGCTGATCATCTCCGATTTCATCACCCTGAATTTTGTCAATTATATTTTCGATGACCCCTCCCGCTACACCGGGCTGGAGAACCTGTTTGCGGTGTACGGGTATGCAGTGATCATTTATTGCGACTTCAGCGGCTACAGCGATGTGGCCATTGGTATCGCCAAATGGCTGGGCTTTAGTATTCCTGTCAATTTCAGATCCCCCTACCAAAGCAAAAACATGACGGAATTCTGGCGTCGATGGCATATCTCCCTTTCTTCCTGGCTCCGGGATTATCTCTACATTCCCCTCGGGGGAAACAAAAAAGGCTCTTTCGCCACCTGGTTATTTTCATCCCTCTTCTTTGCCGGAATTTTTTTCGCAGGGTGGAAAGGTTTCCATCTTTCCTGGTGGCTGTCGCTGGGCATTACTGCGGCGATACTGATGCTTTTTGTATTGCCTTCCATTATCAAAAAGGAAAAAGCCGGGGTCACTACTAACCTGAACCTGCTCACCACGATGCTGCTGGGCGGTTTCTGGCACGGGGCCAGCTGGAATTTCATTATCTGGGGGGCCATGCATGGTATCTCACTCGCCATTCATAAGATATGGATGTTGCTCACAGGTAAAGCATTCGGGAATATCCATAACAGCAAATGGTACAATGCTATTGCCATACTCATCACTTTCCATTTTGTTTGTTTTAGCTGGGTGTTCTTTAAGGCGGCGACGCTGGAAGATGCTTCTGATATGCTCTACCAGATCACCCATGATTTCAGCTTCTCTGTATGGGGCGCCTTTTTCGACAATTATAAACCGGTGCTCGCCATGATCGCCCTTGCCTTATTATTGCATGCCATCCCGGATGATTATGCGGATAAGATCATCGGCCGGTTCCGAAAAGTGCCGATGCCGGTTTACATTGCTATGTTCTTTGTGTTTGTGATTATCTACGGCTATTTTAAATCATCGGAGCCGGTAATGCCGATCTATCTGCAGTTTTAATAGCTGCTCACATAACTGTTATACCCCTTTGCCAAAGCATTATACAATAATTGTCCCTGTATTTTGTAAGCTGCGGCGGTAAAATGTATGCCATCTCCGTTCATCATTCTTCTCCGGTACCAGTTATATGCTGAACCAAAACCGTTGGTAACACGGTACATATCCCATACAGGGATATTATTGGTAGTGCAGTAACTTAACAGGGAAAGGTTAAGGTTCCAGAGCTCCCTGTTGAGTGTGCCATTTTTAAAAGAATCAGCAGTGGTGGTGATGAGTACGGCACAACCGGAAGATACAACCTTCAGCTTTTCCAGCATCAAACTCACCTGCCGGTGAAGTTCAGCATCAGTTATCTCATTGGCCTGCGCATCATTGGTCCCGAGAGAAATAATAAACAGGTCAGGTTTTAATTGTGTTATCTGATGCCAGAGAGCGGCGGACTGGTTATAGGTTTCGAACCTGGCGCCGCTGATGCCGATGGTATGGTATATTAATCCCGTACTGTCTTTGCTGTCATGCGATGAAGAAAGTGTTTTGGAATAAGAGGTCGTTTTGCCGGCGCTGCCAAAAAAATCCTGCAAACCCTTTCTTATTGTACCCGGCAGGTCGTCAGACCGAAGGTGTGAATCACCAATGTGAACAACAGTGACCAGCCCCTTTTTTGTTTTTTTAAGTTGTTGCAGTTTTTGGTAAAATGAATCCAGGCTGCTGCCGTTGAAAATGCGGTTGAACACAAGACTTATCTGCGGAAACTGTTTGGTGATCTTGTTTTCATCAACAGGCAGCTGCTGTGCATTTGCTTTTGAAAACAAAAAGGCAAATACAGGCACCAGCAGGAGAATCTTGTGTTGAGTGAAGTTCATTCTTATAATTCTTTTCTAAGACGGGCCACAGGGATGTTCAGTTGCTCCCGGTACTTGGCCACGGTGCGGCGGGCAATATTATATCCTTTTTCCTGCAGCAGTTCCGTCAGCCGCTCATCGCTCAGCGGATGTTTTTTATCCTCGCCTTCTATCAGGTTGCTCAGGATCTTCTTTACCTCTCTTGTGGAAACTTCCTCGCCACTGTCGGTGCTTAATGATTCGCTGAAAAAAAACTTCAGCCGGTATGTGCCAAACTCTGTTTGTACAAACTTGCTGTTGGCAACCCGGCTCACAGTGGAAATATCGAGGTTCGTTTTTTCAGCAATGTCTTTTAATATCATTGGTCTCAGTTCTGTTTCATCACCTGTCAGAAAAAACTCGTACTGGTGTTCCATAATGGCGTTCATGGTGCTGAGCAGGGTGTGCTGCCGCTGCTTGATGGCATCAATAAACCATTTGGCCGCATCAATCTTTTGTTTGATGAAAAGTACCGCTTCTTTCTGGCGTTTATCTTTTTTGGCGCCGCGGTCATATTCCCTCAGCATATCCCGGTAGCCTTCACTAATACGCAGTTCGGGAGCATTGCGGCTGTTAAGGGTAAGCTCCAGTTTGCCGGCATTATTCATGATGAAAAAATCAGGGACCACATAGTTTTCAGCTTTGTTCATCTCACCCAGGTTACCGCCCGGTTTGGGGTTCAGCCGGATGATTACCTGCATTACTTCCCGTAGCTGGTCATCATCAATATCCAGTCCACGTTGTATCTTTTCATAGTGCTTCTTGGTGAACTCATCAAAGTATTTGGTAATAGCTTTGATGGCAAGGTCGGTCGGTTTATTCCCAGGGAGTCCATTCTGACCGGGCAGGTGGGCTTCATCTTTCTGGCGGTACAGTTGCAGTAGCAGGCATTCTCTTAAATCTCTTGCAGCCACCCCCGGGGGATCAAAATGCTGAATGCGTTTAATGAGCATCTCTACTTCTTCTTCGGTGGCTATTATATTCTGGCGGAAAGCAAGATCATCAACAATGGCTGAGGTTTCCCTGTGCAGGTATCCGTCCTCATCAATGCTGCCTACGATATGTTCGGCAATGGCTTGTTCTTTTTCTTGAAGTTTCAGCAGGCCCAACTGGTTGGTCAGCATTTCATAAAAACTTGTTTCTGCTTTAAAAGGCAGTTGCCTTCCTTCGTCCTCCTCCGGATAATTATCATCCCGCAATTTATAGTCGGCCACTTCATCATCCCCGTCCTGCACATAATCGCTTACGTCTATGTTGTCGTATTCATCCTCGCTGCCGTCTTTTTCTTCATGATCCTCCTCCCCGTTTTCGCTGAATTCGTCCTTCAGTTCATCAGCGCCTTCATCATGTTTTTCATCGTCCAGTTCAAGTGCGGGGTTCTCTTCCAGTTCTTCTTTGATACGGTTTTCCAGGTTGGCCGTAGGTACCTGTAGCAGTTTCATCAGTTGAATCTGCTGGGGCGACAGTTTTTGCAGTAGCTTCTGCTGTAAACTCTGGCTAAGGGCCATTGGTTTGTTCGTTTTGAAAGCGGCCTTTGTTCCCGGGGAGTCCCTTCAGGAAAAAATTTCCGCCTTTGCACAAAAATAATGCCGTAAATTTAGATACAAATAAATAAAAGATGTGCCAACGGATTAGGGACTTTCTTGTTGTGTTCCTGTTAATGTTTTCTGGAGGAATTTTGGGGCAGGAAAATTTACCGGGAAAGGGATCATTATTTTTACCTCAACAGTCTTACTACCGGTTGAATCACAAGCCCTTTCTCCCAAAGTTTTCGCAACAAAAAATCATATGGGCCGATGACTGTACTGCTATCAGCAAATTCATTTTACTAAATCTTCCCGAGGCCTCTTTTTACCAAGACCATGTTGGCTTTTTCTGTAAAAAAGAAATACAAATAGAGAAAGTGCTGGCAATTCCACTGCGCTTCAGGCTGGGTTCACTGGAGTATGTGAATTGGATGGAGCGGAAGCCAAATGTGATAAAGCCGCAATAATATTTTTCTAAAAAAAAATTAATTCCATTTCCACCCCAACATTTTTCTGTGTAAATTGGATACAGCAGCAGTCATCTTTTGAGCATCAAGGATTATAAAACTGCCACTTCCCGTCCGGCTGTACCAGTATCGCAATCTCACTCAGTTCGCTTTCATTATTATTCTTTCCCACGGCGGTAATAACGTAGCGGTAGGAAAAATGCCGGGATGAAAGCGTTTCTTTTAGCTGAAACCCCTTCGGCTTGGTTACAATCTTCGTCAGGTACTTTGGCTGGTTGCCAAAAGTCTCACCATGTGAGTCGGCAGCGTACTGATACACCACATAATATTTTATATCCACATGGTTCCTGGAGTGGGGCCGCACATTCAGTTGTAGGATGGAGTCGTCGGTGATCTTGCGGTTTACAATTGGAGGCCAGGGTTTTTCATTATGTATCCAGCGCATGGGCGGAAGCAGGGCCGGGTACCGGTAATAATTGTTTTGCAGGCTGTCGTTCCAGCCGTTGGGATTATTATTAAATGACTTGCTGCTGAAATAAATACTGCCATGTACATTGGGATAGCGGCGCAGCAGCTTAATCTGTTCGGGTAACTGTTTGGGATCATTCCAGGGTTCTTCTTTTCCGGTGGCCCGGTAAATACCATGGCCTATATACACATGTTTGCCATAACTATGACGGCTCCACCAGTCCAGCAACTTTTCATAGGCCATTTTATCATCATTAATAGCCCGGTACAGCTGCGGCGTTACATAATCTATCCATCCTTTTTTCAGCCAGAGTAATACATCTGCATACAGGTCATCGTAATTTGTCTGAGATGCCTTGCTGTCGCTTCCTTCCGGGTCATCTTTTTTATTCCTCCATACACCGAAAGGCGAGATACCAAACCGGCACATCTTTTTTTCCCGTTTGATGGCGATGCTTAAAGCCTGTATGATGGAATCCACATTGCTCCTGCGCCAGTCATCCTTTTTTAATGTGCTTCGGGAATTCTTATAAGAAGCTTCATCGGGAAATTCTTTTCCCGGTATGCGGTACGGATAAAAATAATCATCCATGTGGATGGCGTCAATATCATAACGCTTTACAATATCCCGAACTACTTTTACCACAAATTGCTGTGCTTCCTTGTTGCCGGGGTCAAAATATTTTTTATCTCCATAGGTCAAAAACCAGTGAGGGTGTGTGCGGGTTATGTGGCTGGCTGCAATGCTGGCGGTATTCACATTGAAATTGGCCCGGTAGGGGTTCAGCCAGGCATGCAGCTCCATTCCTCTTTTATGCGTTTCATCAATCATAAACTGAAGCGGGTCGTAATAGGGGGAAGGCGGCTGCCCCTGCACACCGGTGAGCCACTGGCTCCAGGGTTCATACGTAGAAGAATAAAAAGCGTCGGCAGCAGGGCGCACCTGCGCAATGATGGCATTCATGCCCAGCTTCTGGTGCCTGTCCAGCTGGCGGATAAAATCAGCTTTCTGTTCTTCTGTGGTTGAGTTGCGGGGAGGCCAGTCAATATTGTCAACGGTGGCTATCCATACGCCGCGGAATTCATACTTGGGCTGGGCCCGAATGAAAGGAGAACTGAACAGTACAAAGTGCGAAAGCAGGAGATACTTTATTTTCATGCGGGGGAAATAATTGCTGCGAAAATACTACTTCGCCCAGTAAAGAGATATAAAGAAATCTTATCCGGGAGTAATTTCATCAGCTTAACTTATCGCTGATTTATCCGCTGAAGTTTTCTTGACTGCCGTAGCTTTAGCGAAGGCATGTAACGAAGATGAAGCTTCACCGGTCACGGTACATCATTCGGTACCATCCCTGATCCTGTCCAGCAGTTCGCTGAGCATATCAGCGTCTTTTTCAGAGAGCCTGCTCAATACACTGTCTATTTCATCCTGTTTAAGATCAAGACGCTCCAGCAGTTTTTTACCTTTATCGGTGATGATGACATCCACCAGGCGCCGGTCCGACTTACAGGTTACTTTTTTTACCAGCCCTTTGGCAATGAGCCGGTCCACGATGCGGCTGGTATCACTCATTTTTTCCAGCATCCGTTCCCGTATCTGCAGGGTGGAGAGGGGCCGGGGGAAACTGCCCCGCAGGATGCGCAGGATATTAAACTGCTGGGCGGTGATATCTTCGGCTTCAAAAATGCATTTGGTCCGATCCCTTATCCAGCTCACTGTATAAATCAGGTTGATGGCTGCTTTCTGGTGCGCATTCCGGAACCTTGTCTGCTTAATATCGTTTTCAATACCCATAAATGTGATTCTTCAGAATAAAAATAAAAAAGTTACAGCTCCGCCTGCTGAAACCGGCGCTCTAAATTATTGTTTAAACAAAGAAGAGGCAAATGCTGGCTTGGGGACCGGCCAGATTAGCCATTTATTAACACCGGCCGGGCAGCAATGGTGCAAAAAATCCCCTCTTTGTGGTATTGCCGTATATCTGAAAAAGCTGTTCCTTTATAGTACCAAACCTTAAATCCACCAGACCATGAAACTGTTATCCGAATCTATCCGCCACTTTTTTGAAGGCTTCGTCTCTTTTTACACGTCTATTTTTGATGAAATGAAGAAATGGTGAGTGGTTGACTGGTTCACATGTTAATTAGAAGCCATCTCAAAAGTATTTTTCGCCTGAAAGCGATAAGCCGGTAAATAAATAGTTGTTGGAAATCAATACTTCCCGCCTTTCCATCTTCCCGGATATTACTTAATAGTGATTTTTGAGATAGCTTGTAGTTAATTGGGACATAATTTGATGCGACCTGATGCTCATTTTTCAGGTTATGTTATCAGGGGGTTGATGGCCGGTAATCGCCTATTTTCTATCAGCATATTTTTCAGCTGTAAGAACCCTTCAATAAAGTAAAAAAAACCCGGAACCAAGGACCTGATCACCCGGTTAACTAATAAGCCAATTAACCACTTCCTTTCCTCAGCTCAGCAGCCAGCTTAAAAATATTAAACAGGTGATGTGCCTCATGTAACAGGAAAAAATTCAGCCATTGCAATAATGTCATCTCCCCAAATGCAGGGTGGACACCCGTCTTTGTATAATCCGTTTCGGGAAATGTAAGTATGCCGGAAGCAATCTCTTTCCGCAGGGCGATGAAGTCCTGCATGATCTCCCTGAAAGTTTTATGACAATTATCCAGGAATAACGGGTCACCTTCGGCGGTATATCGGGAAAAAGCGGGGTTATTACCTTCCAGTATCTGCCTCACCCGGGCAATAAATGTGTGCTGGTAAGTCTGCAGGTGTACAATATTTTCGAAAATAGACCATTTGCCCGCCACCACAGGCCGTCTGATCTGTTCCTCAGACAGGCCGTCAATCATATCCACTAGCGACTTATGCTGGTATTGCAAACGGGTGGACAATGATGATGGCATTTGCATAACTGAATGATTTAATCATTACTCCAAACCATGGTATCCCCGTTTCAGTTTGAACATCCTTCGTTGCTCCTGATAACAACCGGGACAGGTTGACAAAGAAAATTTTTTCTCATTTTATCTTTCCCAAACTTTTGTTCCTTCACTGCAGTTTGAACAGATATCAATATTCTTTCTTCCTTTCAGTATCTGCTGCCTGAATTTACTGTATTCTCCGTTCTTCCAGATTTCTTTGAAGGGCTTTTTCTTTAAATCTCCCAGTTGATGCTGCGCATCCTTGTCAAAACAGCAGGGGGCCACCAGCCCGTCCCAGGTGATGACGGGGTCATGCCAGAGCCGCCAGCAATGATTGGCCAGCTTGCCCTTGAATTCATAACCATCGGCTGTTTTCCGGTAGCGACTGTATTTGTCGGTTGCAGGGATTAATTGATTCGGGTCATTTTCAAAATCATATACCTGGGCTGTTTTAAACCACACATCGTCCACACCAATTTCTTTGCCGAGAAGTTTTATTTCTTCGATCTGGCGTTCATTGGGTTTTACCACGAGGAACTGAAACACGACAAAAGGCTTTTTACTCTTCAACTTTTTTTTCCATTTCACAATATTCTTTGCTCCTTCTATTACTTTACTCAGTTGCCCGCCCACCCGGTACTGCTGATATACTTCCTGCGTGGTACCATCAATGGAAATAATGAGGCGGTCCAACCCGCTTTCAATGGTGCGTTTGGCGTTTTCATCATCCAGGTAATGCGCATTGGTGGAAGTGGCGGTATAGATTTTCTTTTCCGAAGCATACTTCACCATTTCCAGAAAAGAAGGATTGAGATAAGGCTCTCCCTGGAAATAAAAAACAAGGTACAGCAGGTCTTTGTGCAGCTGGTCAATGGTCTCACTGAAAAAATCTTTCTGCAGCATGCCTGTGGGCCGGGTAAATGACCTTAATCCGCTGGGGCATTCCGGACAGCGCAGGTTGCAGGAAGTCGTCGGTTCAAATGAAATAGAAACCGGGTACCCCCACTGCACCGGCCGCCTGGTCCACTTGCTGATATAATAACTACTCAGCACTTTCATCCCGTTCCAGGCACGGCGGCGGGTGATTTTTGATAGTAAATTAAAACTATCTCTCCGGTTGAATCTTGCCATTGGGGTAAAGTTACAGATTTGGCTTATAGCAATCCGGGGTACAAACTAAGTTGGTATCTTCAAACAACCATGTCATCTTCTGTTTTGCCATACCGTATCTTTTCGCTTGGCGATACTGCCATCACGGTTGATTTTGGAAATGTAATAAATGAACATGTCAACAAAGTAGTGATTGCCCGTTTTAATGAGTTGATAAAGTACCCGTTACCAGGAATGACGGAAGCTGTACCCGCTTACAGTTCCTTTACTGTTTATTATGACATCGTGTCGGTAAAAAGAAAAGCAGGAAATGATATGGTTGCTTTTGAATGGATGAAACAACAACTGGAAGCCCGGCTGCTGCAGCCTGCCTCAGAAGAAGTCCTTGCGGAACGGCGCCAGGAAATGAATGAACGCAGGGTCAGGATCCCCGTTTGTTATGATGATGAATTTGCCCTGGATATTTACCGTGTGGCCGGCGCAAAAAATATCAGCGTGGATGAGCTGGTTCAAATACATACATCAAGAGCTTATAAAGTGTATATGTTGGGTTTCCTTCCAGGCTTTGCTTATATGGGCGAAGTGGAAGAGAAGATTGCTGTGCCCCGCAAACCACAACCGGTGGGTATTCCGGCAGGCAGTGTGGGCATTGCCGGAAAACAAACCGGCATCTATCCGCTGGCTTCACCCGGCGGCTGGCAGATTATTGGAAGAACACCGGTTAAGTTATTTGATGCGGAAAAAAAACAACCAACCCTCCTGCAGGCAGGAGATATCGTTGAGTTTTATGCAATAAGTAAGACTGATTTTACAAACATGCAAAATGAGACTGTTTCACAAGTATAACGTAACACAAAGAACAGATCAAGGGCACTATGAAATTATCTTTTATTAGCATTACGTTGTGAACTTTGTGCTCCTGTTTTTTATCATTTTTTAAGACAGCCTCTTAAAGGTGAACCATGAGTTTACAGATCATCAAAGCAGGTATCCTTGATACCATACAGGACGGTGGCCGCTATGGCTATCAACACCTCGGCATCAATCCGACAGGGGCCATGGATAAATATGCCATGCAGGTGGCCAATGCGCTGGTGGGAAACCGGCCAAATGAAGCTGTGATTGAAATGCACTTCCCCTCCTCTGCTTTTTTATTCGGCTACCCGGCGCTGATAGCCATAAGCGGGGCTGACTTTTCCGCTACCATCAACGGCGATCCGGTTCCGCACCTTCATCCGGTATGGGTGAATAAAAATGATGTATTACAGTTTCATAAACCTGTTCAGGGCGCCAGGGCATACCTGGCAATAGCCGGGGGCATGCAAACCAATGTATGGCTGGCCAGCCACAGCACACACCTGAATGCAAAGACGGGAGGCTACCAGGGGAGAAACCTGCACAAAGGAGATGAAATTCTTTTCCGGCAATCTTTTCCCGCTACACCGACACAGGAAGAATTTATGGTTTTACCATGGAAAGCAGATATGAAATGCCTGCCCGGCAAAGCTTCCGCTTCGTTACATGCCTTCGCTAAAGCTGCGGCAGTCAAGAAAACTTCAGCGGATAAATCATCGAAGGCGGGAGTTGATGATACGAAAGAAGTGCTGGTACTGCCGGGCAATGAATGGGACCGGCTCAGCACCGAGTCAAAAGAAAACTTTTCAATGACCTCATTTGTCATTACGCAACAGTCGGACCGCATGGGCTACCGGTTGAACAATATCCCGCTGCCGGTGATGACAAACGAAGAAGTGGTTTCTTCCGCTGTCAGTTTCGGAACTGTTCAGCTATTGCCCGATGGCAAACTAATCATCCTGATGGCCGATCACCAGACCACCGGCGGCTACCCGAGAGTGGCGCATGTTATCTCAGCTCATCATTCCCGGCTTGCCCAGTTGAGAGCAGGAGATAAACTGCATTTTCAATTTACAAATCAGCAAACGGCAGAGGAGTTGTGGATAAAACAACAGCAGCATTTGCTGCAACTGCAAAATGCCTGTATTTTCAGACTGAACGAATATTTTAAACTGTGAACAGAGGCAAAAAAAGACAAGCCGACTCAAATGATTCTATGAAAATCTCCCCTCTCCATTTAGGGAGAGGGGCTGGGGGTGGGGTGGACATAAATTGTGATTTGGGAGAAGGCGCCGGCAACGATGAATACATAATGCCTTTCATAAGCTCCGCCAATATTGCCTGCGGCTGGCATGCAGGCGATGCCGCTACTATGAAGCAAACAATTGATTTGTGCATGAAACACCAGGTGGCCATTGGAGCACATCCATCTTTTTATGACAGGGAAAATTTTGGAAGAACGGAGATGGAGCTGCCGGTACAGGGCGTCTATGAACTTGTTACAAAGCAACTGGTTGTGTTACACGAGATAGCTGTATCATTGGGGGCAGCTATGCAGCATGTTAAACCTCATGGAGCTTTATATATCATGTCGGCAAAAGAAGCCTTGCTCGCCAGAGTGATCGCTGGAGCAGTAAAGGATTTTGACAGCCATCTTGTTCTGTTTGGCCTGAGTGGAAGCCATTCCATCACCGAAGCAAAAAAACTGGGATTAAAAACAGCCAGCGAAGTATTTGCCGACCGTACCTACCAGGATGACGGCTCACTCACTCCCCGTTCTGAATCCAATGCACTGATCAATGAAACAGAGAAAGCCGTAACACAGGTACTGCAAATGATACAACAAGGGACCGTCACAACTGTTTCAGGAAAAACAGTACCTATTCTTGCAGAAACCATTTGTATTCACGGGGACAATAAGCATGCTGTAGAGTTTGCTAAAGCAATTCATGAACTTCTTAAAAAAGAAAATTCAAATCAATAAAAAACCTACAAATAATCAGCGTCTTCAAAAGCCCCTCCTTCGGAGGCAACTGAGCTTGCGAAGGTTGGGAACGAAGTTCGGGGGAGGCCCCATACTTGGTGCTGCATTCCTGATGGCGACTTCTGCCATCGGCCCCGGTTTTTTAAACAACACCAGCGCTTTTACCCAGCAACTGCTCACCAGTTTCGGTTTTGTCATTCTTATTTCTGTGATTATTGATATCGGGGCACAACTGAATATCTGGCGTATCATCACTGTCAGCGAAAACAGGGCGCAGGATTTATTCAATAAACTATTACCCGGCCTTGGATATTTTTTGGCAATAGTGGTTGCTTTCGGAGGGCTGGCCTTTAATGTTGGTAATATTGCCGGATGCGGCCTTGGCTTCGAAGTGCTCATCGGCATGGACGCTAAATGGGGCGCTGCCATCAGTTGCGTCGTCGTTTTGTTCATCTTCTGGACAAAAGAGGCGGGCAAAGTCATTGACCTCGTTGTAAAAATTCTTGGTATTGCCATGATCGGCCTGACGGTTTATGTGATGTTTGCATCAGAACCGCCATTTGCAAAAGCCATTGAGCACACATTCTGGCCAGAAGAAATTGATGTAAAGATGATAGTGGCGCTGGTCGGCGGAACAGTAGGCGGCTATATTAGTTTTGCAGGAGCACACCGCCTGCTGGATGCCAATGTGAAAGGAATAGCAGCCATTCCGCAGGTAAACAAAAGTTCTGTCACCGGAATTATTGTTACGGCTGTCATGCGGTATGTATTGTTTTTGGCAGCGCTGGGAGTGGTGTGGGCAGGTGCAGCGCTTACAGAGAAAAATCCCGCCGCTTCCGTCTTCCAGGTTGCTGCCGGTAATGCGGGGTATAAATTTTTTGGAGTGGTGCTCTGGTGTGCCGCTATCACTTCTGTTATCGGGGCATCTTTTACTTCGGTGTCTTTCTGGAAAACATTCAGCCCGGCATTGGAGAAAAACCAGCGATGGCTGACATCGGGATTCATTATATTCTCCACCCTCATTTTTATCCTGCTCAGGCAAACACCCGGAAGCATCCTCATTATGGCGGGCATATTAAATGGATTGATACTGCCGGTGGCACTGGCCATTATGCTCATCGCTGTCACTAAGAAAAATCTTTTTCCTTCCTATCATCATCCTGTATGGATGCAGATGGCCGGCTGGCTTATCGTGGCTCTCATGACATGGATGAGTATCCTCATCATTCAACCAAACATTGGGAAATTATAATATCTCACAGGTTGCACGGATAGACACAGATGAGATCCCAGGTGTTCGTCTATAGCCTGCCCATTGCGCAGCAGCCCTCTGTGATAATCCGTGAAACGTGTGAGAGACATACAAAAACAAAAAAGCCCAACCATAGGGTGGGTCGGGCTTTTGTTATCATCCATCCTTGTTATGTGTCCAATCAGCCGTTTAATACTTTTGAGGCAAGCAGATAATTCCGTGAAGGATGATAAATGAAAAGACAAGTGCCATTTTTTATCGTGTTAATGATTTTGGCAGATTCTTTTTGCGGCACAGCCGGGCAGCCCCAACTGCGGCCCATATATATACCGGCCCTTGCCCTCGCTGCATCTACATAGACAGCGCCGTGTATCACAATCGTTCTCTCCATGGCTTTATCATTAAATCCCGGATCCACCCCGTTCATGCGGAGCGACAAGCCATGCTTGCCAATATAGGTGCCGGACGTAATATAAAAGCCCAGGCTGCTCTGCAGCGATTCAGGGATGTTGGAAAATTTAGTGGCGTACTCAGCGCCGGAATTTTTTCCGTGTGCTACATACGTATGCAGCACTAGTTCATTATTTTCCACGTCAATAATGTACAGCCTCTTTTTCCGGGATGACTGACTGAAATCACAAATGGTCAGATAAGCGCAGCGGGTAATTTTATTTTTATCCAGTAGGTATTGATAACCTTTCCAGGCATAATCAAAAGCTTCTTCGGACAAACCATACTGTTCTAACAGCGCTGTATTATAAATAATATCAGCCGAAGTAATTTCAGTACCGTGAGGGGAAACTGCAACAGCTGAAGCATTGCTGCGGCTGGCTGGCTCAGCCGGGATTATGGTGAATGAACTGCACAATAATCCCACGGATATGGTTAGTAAGAGGTTTCTCACTTAGGGTACGGTTTTTTTCCGGTTCATCGCTTTCCAATGATGAACAGCGGATTGGATTTTTAAAAACGAAAGGCAACGCCAAAATATTATGCAATTGCTAACTGTGCAAGCAATAAATAACTTTTTTTAAACTCTCTGCGAAGAAATACGGAAAGAAGATATGTTATCAAAAGGGAATCTACGATGCATAGGATATTTACTAGTCAGATTCCGGCATTTCTTCAGTTCTCCATTATCTTATTAATAGCCCTCTGCTTGGTGATGAACTCACTGGAATAGATCTTTAGTAGCAGCATGAACAGGGAAATAAGCAGCGGCCCGAATATCAAACCGATAAAACCAAACAGCTTTAACCCGATGATAACGCCAAACACGGTAGTCAGCGGATGCACATTGCCCAGTTTCTTCAGCAGGGTAAAACGTAGCACATTATCCACGGTGCCAATCACGCCAAAACCAAAAATGATCATGGCAAACCCTTGCCAGGTCTGGTCATTAGCAAAGAAAATAATAATCAATGGCACATAAGCCAGTGCAGCGCCAATCACCGGCAGCATGCCTGCAATGCAGGTAACACCAAACCAGAAGAAGGGTTCCTTCACACCGATGATTAAATACCCCACCAAACCCACCAGGCCCTGTGCAAAAGCAATCAGCGGGATGCCGATAGCATTTGACATTACCATGTTATGTATTTCCTTACCAATACGGGAAACATTTTCATCTTTCAACGGCACATGTTCGTAGAGGGAGTTTTCCATCTTGCGGCCGTTTACCAGCATAAAGTACAGGATGAAGTACATGAAAAAGATATTAGTAAGGGTATTGAACGTGGCGCCCAGTATCTTTGGCAGGCTGCTGGCGATAGCGTCACCAAGTTTATTAATATTTTCTTCACTGGCCAGGGTAACGTCAAACTGCTGCTCAATGTTGTTCACCACTTTCTTCAGCGCTTCGGTCAGCTCTGCTGAATGCTGGATGGCATAGCTCACTTTCGACGAAAGCATATTAGCTAATAACCCGACCGGTAAAAGAATGACCACTAAAGAAAACAGCATCAAAAGCACAGCCGTCCATCCTTTCCTCCATTTTTTCTTCTCCGTCAAATAAAACATCCACTTGTGCAGCAGGATATACAGGGTGATGGAGCCAAGCAGCGCCGGCAGGAAATTATAAAGTTCAAAAAACAGCAGGATAAACAACAACAGGATGATCAGGATAAAAAATACCTGTCGAACCCGGTTCTGGCTGATAACGTCGCTCATACATTAAATGTACGAACAACGAAATAAAAGGCAACTATTGTCTTTGAGAATCTTCAATCTGTGATTGGCTCCCGACTCCGAACTCCCGACTAACGACTCTCTCTACACTTCCACTTCCTTCCACTTTCCTTTCTTAAAATAATAATACGCTGCTACTGCAATCAGTGTCTCGGCAACCGGCACCGCTATAAACGCTCCCTGTGGTCCCATCGAAAATCCTTTTGCCATTAAATAAGCAAAGGGAATCTGGAACAACCAGAACCCGGCAAAATTTATCCAGGTAGGCGTTTTGGTGTCACCGGAGCCGTTCAGCGCCTGGATCATCACCATACCAATACCATAAAAGATATAACCACTCCCGATAATCTGTAAGGCCTGTGCCCCGTATTGCACCACCACCGGGTTGCTGTTGAATATGCTGATGATAGGCCGGGCAAAAAACAGGAACAGCAGCATTACCAGCGACATGAAAGCGGCATTGTATTTCATAGTCAGCAGCACACTCTTCTCTGCACGGTCCGGTTGTTTGGCGCCGAGGTTTTGACCCACCAATGTAGCCGCAGCATTACTGAGCCCCCAGGCAGGCAGGATAAAGAATACCACGTTGCGGATGGCTATCTGGTAACCGGCGCTCGCATCTTTTCCTCCGGTCTCGGCCACCAGGCGGGTGAGGATGATCCAGCTTCCCGAGGCCATGAAGAACTGGAAAATAGCAGGCCATGAAATTCCCAGCAATGATCTGGAAACCGGCCAGTCCCATTTAAAATGCGTTCCTTTTACAGTGATAACCCCTTTCTTTCCAAATAACATATAACACTGGTATAGCACTCCGGCGCTGCGGCCAATGGTAGTAGCGATGGCAGCGCCCTGTAAACCTAGTTCAGGAAAAGAGCCATAGCCCCTTACCAGCAAGGGGCAAAGAATAATATTGATACCGCTTGATATCCACAGGCTCCGCATAGCGATGGCGGCATCACCGGCGCCCCGGAATACCCCGTTGATCACAAAGAGTAACATAATGGCGCCGCTACCGGCAAACATGATCCGGGTAAACGTCTCCCCTTCAGCTATCACCTGCGGATCGGCTTTCATTAGTTTTAATATTTCTGCCGGAAACAGTACGCCCCCCAATGTAAGCAGCACTGCAACGGCCAGTGTAATAATGATGGACTGGGCCCCCGCATGAGAAGCATCATCTGCCTTTTTTTCTCCCACCCGGCGGGCTACCAGCGCAGTGGCCCCGGTGCTTAATCCAATGGCAATAGTATAAACAATAGTGATGACTGATTCTGTAAGCCCTACGGCCTGGATGGCATTGGAACCCAGTTTACCGACAACAAACATATCTACAACGGCAAACAGGCTTTCCAGGCTCAGCTCCAGTATCATCGGCACAGCCAGCAATATAATGGCTATCCGGATACTGCCCTGTGTATAGTCGTACTCGCCGCCCTTTAGCGACTGTTTTATTAATGAAAAGAAATAAGATAATCTATTTGTATGATTTGGCATGATTGAAAATCTTTTGAAATTAAACTAAAATGGTAAATACCCGGCAATGGGTCATTGCAATTGTACAGGCGGACGAAAAACAGGTTCGTCCTTAAATCAGCAGGCTATAACTGGAGAGAGTTTCATATCCTTTTTCTTGAAAGGAAAATAAAGATAGGAGGAAAGTTGCAGAAAAATAAAAGAAGGAAACACCGCAGAGAATATTTGATTAAACCCTCAGCGTAGTCAGCGGCCCCTTCGTGCCATTCATTCTAATACCCGATAACTGATTTTAGTTTCCCCCACAGCTCATTATCAAAACTGGAAAGTGCCAGTTGCGGATTACCCGCTGAGTCGCCCATGCGGATCACCACTAATTTTTGCGAAGGCGACACATACAATTTCTGATCATTTTTTCCCAATGCTGCAAAAAGATCTGCAGGAGCTGAGGGAATCAGGTTCCCGTTAAATACAAACTGTGTCTGCGGAAGCATGTGCGTAGCTTTTCCATTCAGCCACCATAAATAGCCATAGGAGGGATTAAAATTTTGCGAACTGTTCACCATGCTGTTGAAATAAACGCTGTCGGTCATAACTGGCGCCTGGTCCCACCTGCCTTTATTCAAAACCAATAAACCAAATCTTGCCATACTGCGGGCATTGCTGTAATACACATTGATAAAGCCGGTCTTTATCCAAAGGCCATTCATGCCAATACGGCTTTTAATTTTTGTATTGAAATAATTATTATATGTCTGGCCCGATGCATTTTCAATTACTTTATACAACAGGGTATAAGCGGCATTGTGGTAAGCCCAGCGGGTACCGGCATCGGCTTTATAAATAAGACAGGCGGGGTCCGTGCAATCATCATCGGGTACGCCATCATCAAGGCCGGTGGTCATGGTCAGCTGGTGGCGGAGGGTGATCAGGTTTTCCTTTGCCAGTGGCGCCGATGTCCACCCTGTACCAAGATATTGTGATGTTTTATTGTTGATGTTTAATATTCCTTCTTCCTGTGCCAGCCCGGTAAGAAAAGCGGTCAGTGTTTTCCCAGCCGACGCCCAATACCAGGCGCTGTCGGCGGTAAAGCTGCCAAAATATCTTTCAGTCACTATCTTCCCGTTTTTCAGGATGATGAAGGCTTTGGTATTCTTTGATTGCAGGTATGTATAGAGATTGTTCAGTTCCGTCTCATTCCATCCAAGCGATACGGGTGTCGTGGTCTGCCACTCGCTGCTGCCCACCGGGGGGAAATACATCGTTTCAGCAGGGGGAGGTGGCGGATTTATTGTGCCGCCCCCGCTTGTATCTTTCTGGCAGGCAGCAAACACCATGGAGGCAAGTAAGAAAATAAGGAACTTGTTTCTCATAATATGATTTTTAGACAGGCATTGGACATGGTCTCAGGATAATGGTTTAATCATTTGTTAAAACGATTAATGTGACCGGTTATTATGTTTTACCACAGAGGGCACAGGGTTTTATTCACAGAGTAACACGGAGGGTTTCTTATGAGGCGGAAAATATGCTGTGTCCCCTGCGCTGTATGTACTCCGTCAACTCTGTGGTTTTGTCTTTATCACAGAGTTTATTTGGAAATAATATCAGAACAATGACTACTGACTTCCTTTTACCCCTTTGCGTGAAATCACTTTACTGCAGGCCACATCAAACACCGGCGAGGCCTTATATCTCGATGCGATCAGCACTTTCACATCACCCGCATGCGGCGCAAACAACTTCTTCACCAGTTCCGGTTTATTATTGTTTTTAGACAAGTGCGATAGTATCAGCAACTGCAAATCAGGCGACCGGTAATGCTGAAACAATTCCAGCGCCTGCGCATTGGACAAATGCCCCTCATCGCTGCGGATACGTTTTTTCAGGTGATAAGGGTAATTGCCCTTCTCCAGCATATCCTCGCAGTAGTTGGATTCTAAAAACACGGCATGGCATTGGGAAAAGCATTTGGTCACCCTTTTACAGGCATAGCCGATATCCGTGATGATGCCAATATGAACAGCAGCTCCGCTTACCATAAAACTGTGCGGGTCGGCCGCATCATGGCTTTTTCGGAAAGGAAGTACGGATAATGCGCCAATGGAAATACTCTTGCCATGTTTGAAAGACCGGACTAATGATGCATCCACAGGAATACCTGAGTGCCGCAGCGTACCTTCAGTTATATACACCGGGAGCTGGTATTTTTTGGCAATGCCGGCCATACCTGTTATATGGTCGGCATGTTCATGCGAGATGAAAAGGGCTTTCACTTTCTCCATTGTCAGCCCCTGTTCTTTCATCCGCCGTTCCGTTTCCCGGCAGCTCAGTCCGGCATCCACCAGCACCGCATCATTGGCAGTTCCGATATAATAGCAATTGGCATTACTGCCGGAGTTGAGGGAGGCAATCTGAAGCGGCATAAGTTGTCAAATGTAACAACACTGGAGTATCTGTGCTAATCCCGTTGCACAGCAACCATCTGCAACATCTGAAAGAACCATTTTTTTTGCTCACAGATTACACCCCTGCCCGCCTGACCGGGCCGAAATTTTCACAGATAAACATAAAGGAATCAACATCACTTCAGCGGCGACACCGTGCCGTAAAAATTAATAGGCGTGCGGTTGATAAAAAATACATCCATCGATGCCCGGCCATTTTCAAAGAAGGTAAATGTGCAGGAAATGATATCCACCTGGTCATTGGGCTTGAGCGTTAGAATCCATCTGCCTTTGTACTTTTCCATTTTCTTCAAAGAGAAATCAGTGCTGGTAAAATCCAGCGGCCCTTTGCCACCGGGAAAACGGGCCGGCGCCTGCATAGTGCCAGAGTAAGGAAGGCTGAACACAACCGTGTCGCCGCTGCTGCGCACCTCGTAGCCGCTGCTGAGGAAGCTGCTGCGCCCAATGGACGGGTCGCTACGCTGTGCACTGAAAACCCACTTATCCGTTGTGACGGTGGCTGTTATGTCCTCTTTGCTCACCGTAACGGACTGAGCAGGTGAACAGGACAGCAGAAAGGTAAATGGCAGAGCGAATGCCGACATGAACAGGAATAAGCCGAATGATATAATATGTTTCATACAGAGAATTGACAATATAAATGTACATGCTAAATACGGCGATCATAATGTCACGGGATGTTAACAACAAGATAAGATCAGGCACCGGGCAAACAGTGCATTGCCCGGTGTGGAAAGAAAAAAAACTGATTTTCCATTGGGAAAATGAAAAAACCTATATTTGACAGTGGTAATGCAGGGTGCATTGCCTCATCAACGATAACCCGTTAACATTCTAAACTACAAACAACATGGCAACAAAAAAGAAAGCCGCCAAAAAAAAGGCCAAAAAACCAGCCGCTAAAAAAACAGTAAGAAAAGCTGCGAAGAAAGCGAAACCAAAAGCAAAACGTAAACCGAATGCCGCCTTTATGAAGGCTATGACCCCCAGCGCTGCGCTTGCAGCCGTAGTTGGAGCTAAGCCGCTGGCCCGCACCGAAGCGGTTAAGAGGATCTGGGCGCACATTAAGAAAAACAAATTGCAGGACAAAAAGAACAGGCGTATGATCAATAACGATGCTGCGCTGAAAGCGGTATTTGGCAACAAAAGCCAGGTCTCCATGTTCGAAGTGGCCAAGTACCTGAACAAGCACCTGAGCTGATTTTTTTCAGGCAACAAATTGAAAGGGCGCCGTGTGGAGCCCTTTTTTTTATTTTAAGGTATTACCTGTTTTATGTGAAAAGCTCTGATAAAGCAATACTGAACCCGGCTTAAATGAGCCATTCAGTTCAGCAATTTTAGGAACCGGAATACTTCACCCGGAGTTGCACCGTAAAATAAAAAATGCCCGTTGAGTGTCTTCACCCAATGGACAAAAAAAAGGTTCGTGGAGACACAAATCAAGGGCCAGGCTGATAGGCCGGGTTTTGATACAGAGCTGCCTGGCTGAAAGCCACAACTTCTTATGTTATTTTAGCATACGCATAGCATCATCATCATGTGGCACCCCTTCCTCAATATCTTTTTCTTCGTCTTTCACACAGCCTTCACCCTGTTCAATATCGTTGGCTGGATATTTCCAAAGACAAGAAAGCTGCACCTGGTAACCATGCTGCTCACTGCCGGCTCCTGGTTTGTGCTGGGCATCTGGCATGGCTGGGGCTATTGCCCCTGCACCGACTGGCACTGGCAGGTGCGGGAAGCCCTCGGCTATCATGACCGGTCTGATTCTTACATTCATTTTCTGCTGTTGAAACTGACCAGTAAAAACTTCCATCCGCAATTAGTGGAGCAGGCCACCCTCATTGTTTTTATCATCAGCTTTATACTGACTGTATGGCTGAATATAAAAGACCGCAAGCGCTGTTCCATATAATTACAACCGCAATCCGGGTATGAAGGGCGGTTAATATTTTTTTCATCAGGCCTAATGGGGAACTAGTATATTTCCTCTGAAAACAGTTAGCCATGACCGCGCCAAAACCACCGGGAGAAAACCAGGGCCTGGTTATTTCCTATCTCACACTCCGCAAGGCAGTTGGTATTTTAGGAATGATACTCCCCTTCCTGCTCATCTTTGGTTATCTTTTTTTTGAAAGAGACTGTACATTTCCCCCGTCCATCAGTCATTTTTATTATACGAAAATCGGGAATGTATTTGTAGGGACACTCTGTGCTGTATCGCTGTTTCTTTTTTGTTACAACGGGCATACAACGGAAAAAGATAAAGGGGATATGATTGCAGCCAAGATTGCCGGCCTGTTTGCCTTGCTGGCGGCCATCTTTCCTACGGACTTTGGCGATTATGCTGACAAAACATGTTCCAGGGTAACCGACCTTGAAAGCCCCGTATCCAATGCGCTGCACTATGTATCAGCTACCATACTGTTTTCCATTTTTGCTTTTTTTTCGCTGGTGCAGTTTACCAAAACAAATAAACCCGGGCCCATGTCGGGCCCCAAAAAAACAAGGAACAGTATTTACAAAATATGTGGCTGGGTCATTGTGGGGTGCATTATAAGTATTGCTGCGGTTAGCTTTCTGCTGCCTTCGGAACTGTACAAAAAAATAAAATTCCTGAAACCCACTTTTACACTGGAGACGATAGCGCTGCTGGCCTTTGGCTTTTCCTGGCTTATAAAGGGGGATACATTTTTCAGGGATAAGGAAACTGCAAAATAGAACAGCAAAACAATTCACATTATGTCATTGCTTCGATCTGCAGGGTACTAAACTGAAGTTTATTGATCTTCCCTGCTTTATAGTAATAAAGCACCAGTGTTCCGTAAGCAGTCTGGAAAGCATCCCAGAGTATCTCTTTTATTTTTGGGTGTCTCAGCCATTTAAAGAGGCCGTTGCCGACGGCACCTACCAGGGGCAGGCTTAGCTTGCCTTTAAATTTTTCAACGATCTCCACATAATCCCTTCCTGTGTAGAAATAAATATCCTTGTCTTTGTAAAAAACAATACCTCCGCATTGGATGTGGTTCCTTCATCTTCGGCACTGGTAAAGCAGGGAAAAAATTTCTTTACCTACCCTCCGGTGGAGCTGGGCTTCAGGTCGTTTATTTTGCCCCCAAGTATATCAATAGTGAATACAGGGCAAACAGGGGTGGTTTTTAACTGTGCATTCAGCTAGCTGAAGCTAATACAGGCCGCAAGCGTTATAAATACAGTTTTCATATTTCCCCGTTTTGCTTTTACACAGGGGGTAAGAAGATGTCGCAATTAACTTCAGCAAATTCCTTGCTAAACTTAAAATGCCTTTATAAAAAAACCCCGACTGTAAACGTCGGGGTTTTTATCATGATCGTCTTTTCTCTTACATTATGGCTTCTGCCGTACTACAATCTTCTTCACACCAACCCGCTTGCCGGCGCCGTTCACCAATTCCACAATATACACACCGTCGGCAATGGCATCGCCAAGATCCACCACAATACTTGTATAAGCAAGAGTGGTTACCATCGCCCTTTCATACACTTTGGAGCCCTTGGCATCCCAAACCCTTACGGTGGCCTGCTCATTCAGGTTGTTGAAGAAACGCACCTGGAAGGTACCGTTATTCGGCACCGGGTACACCCATAGATTATCAGAAGACTGACCGCTGATCACCACATCGGCTGATCTGTTCTGACAACCATTCAGGTCGGTGTACACCAGATAGTAGGTGCCGATATCATTCACGGTAAGGCCTGACAGAACGGGCAACTGCTGCAGCGGACTGGTCAGCAATACACCGTTCTTATACCACCGGTAAGTGCCGCCGCCCGGGCTTACAGTTGATGAGATATTCAGCGATTGCCCTGGTACCAGTGCCGGTGGTATGGATGTTACCACCGTTACCGATGGCAGCGGGTTCACATACAGCGTGGAGGTACCAGATATTACCACGGAACAACGACCGGTAAGCACACACCTGTACGTGTTGGTATTCTGTGTAAAGCTTACAGACGGAACTACAAGTGTGGCCGTGGTGGCGCTGGCACCCGAAACATTCACCCAGGCCGAGCCATTCCATATTTGCCACTGATATGCCAGGGGGTTGCCAGCGCCTGCGCTGGCAATAACTGTAAAGGTTCCGTCGCTGCCCACACATACAAACTTGGAGAGCGGTGGTTGTGTGGTAATAACGGGTATAGAGGCGTCATTCACCGTTACCGTGAATGTGCAGGTTCTTGTATTACCCGCCGCATCCGTAGCGGTATAAACGATAGTTGAGACACCTGTACCGGTTGTGCCATTCAGCTGGAACGGAGTGGACGGAACATAGTTGATACCGGTAGCCGGCGAGTTGATCACCGGGAATCCCGGAGGCTGCGTGATCGAATAGGTAAGCCTAGTAACGCCGCAGTTATCTGTAAATGTCGGCTGCGGCGGTGTGTAAGTGGCAACGCAAGCCCCCGGATCAGTACTTCTTACCACATTAGCCGGGCATAGTGTGAATACCGGCTGTTCCGTATCATTCACTGTTACATTAAATGAGCAGGTGGCGGTATTGCCCGACGCATCTGTTGCAGTGAAAGTATTGAGAGTAGTGCCTACCGGGAAGAAAGAGCCGCTGGGCAGCCCGGTGGTTTGCGTAGCAGGGGCGCCCAATTTGTACTGTATATTGGTATTAATGATAACATTAGTAACGCCTTGCTGGAAATGGTTGGCAGATCCAAGCACACCATAGGAAACGGTTCCCCCGGCAAGTGTAAATCCTCCATTGCTGACAGGGGGTGTTATAACTCCTACCGTACCATTGAATACAGGACAGGCAGTGGCCCCATGTATAAAGAAGGAATATATGGAGCCCGGGGTCATCACTATGGGGGTATTCAGCCCACAGAATGAAAGAGGTCCGGTACCTGTAGCAAAGTAAGGAAGTATGGGGTTTACCACCTGCGGGCCCTGGTTTGTCCATCCGGCCGTGCTGTTTTCAATGGCAGTAGATAACCCACCGGGTCTTGACCAAACCGTGAGTGTCTGGGGCGCCGGAACAACACCAAATGCGGGATTGCCAAAGCGAATGCCAAAGCCGAATACCCCGCGGGTCTCAGTAGAAGTATTGGTTATAGTAAAGAACATTCCGCCCGGGGCGTTATTGCCGGATAAAGTGAACACACCGCCGCTTCCGTGATTAGTGAAGGAAGCAGGTATCTGAACCGGCGTCGCTGCCGGCGTACAGTTATCAATTGCTACCGGGGTCTGATAATTAACAACAGCGCCGCAGAGTCCGGTGTTGTTGGGTACAGTAATATTGGACGGGCAGACAATAGTTGGCGCCTGTGTATCATTTACAGTAATGGTAAATGTACAGGAAGGTCCTGCTGTAGTGGTTACTGTTACCGTGGTGGTGCCAATGGGGAAGAAAGAACCTGAAGCCGGTGTGGCTGTTATTGTGCCGCAGGGTCCGCTCGTGGTGGGGGCAGGATAGTTTACTACCGCTCCACACTGACCGGGTGTATTACTGACAGTGATATTGGCCGGGCAGGTAAGCGTACAGGGTATAGGACACAAGGAAGTGATGATATCAAGCGTCCATGAATTCAGCGAGCCTACATCACCTCCCAGGTCATCGCTGATGGTGATGGTCCAGGTGCCGTTGGGGTTTTCGCCAATAAAAGCAGCCAGCGGTTCTTCGGGCGCCAGCGGCGTGGCCGTGGTCAGGTCTACATAGGCATGATCCGTAGTTACACCATTATTGGTGGTATAGGGAACCTGTCCGGCGGGGTTGGCATCATCATCCCATAGTGTTCCGTTGAACACATTATCATTGCCGGAGCCATTATCGGTGGTAAGAGTAACAATGGTGCCCGCAGGGGACATAAGCGTAATATCCAAATCGGCTGCAAATGTGTGGGTAATAAAAGTTGTAAGATTCAAATCAAGCAACTGGGTTCCAGCGCCGGCCACATTCAGGGTTGAAGTAACCACCCCCACATCTACAATAGGCACCGGGGTACTGTTTGTAGCCGATGTAAGCGCTGTAACCGGAGGAGAGGGAAGTGCCCTTATGGCAAGTGTCCATGAATTCAGCGAGCCGCCATCACCGGCAAGGTCATCGCTGATGGTGATGGTCCAAGTGCCATTGGGGTTTTCGCCGATAAATGCTCCCAGCGGCTCTTCCGGCGTCAGCGGGGTAGCTGTTGTCAGGTTTACATAAGCATGATCAGTAGTTACTCCATTATTGGTGGTATAGGGAACCTGTCCGGCAGGGTTGGCATCATCATCCCATAATGTTCCGTTGAACACATTATCATTGCCGGCGCCATTATCGGTGGTAAGTGTGACCACCGTACCCGCAGGAGACTGAAGGGTAATATCAAGGTCGGCGGCAAAAGAGTGGGTAATGAAAGTGGTAAGGTTCAGGTCATACAAATAAGTAGGGGCGCCTGAAACAACCAGCGTAGATGTTACTACGCCGGGCCCGGTGGGTATGGCTGTCGGCGTACTTTGAGTAAAGTTGAGGGCCGGTGGCAATGTGCAGGGAGCCAGGGTAGGAACGAATGTAAGACTCCAATTAATCATCGCTCCTACATCGGCACCGACATCATCTTTGATTACAAGCTGCCATACTCCATTTTGGCTGGGGGTAAATCCTCCCAGTGTTGTTACAGTTGGGGTTATTGTTGTGCCACATGCGGAAGCTGTCAGCGTACCTTCAGGACGAAATGTTCCGGTAAAAGGGGGTGTACCTGCGGTGATATTAATAGCTGCAGCATCATTAAAAACGGTATTGGTATAGTTATCGCCTCCGCCACCATTGTCTGTAGATAATTCTAAGATTTGCCCGTTGGGCGCCCTCAGATACATATCAATATCTGAGTCGAAAGTGTGTGTAAAATTTACAAGCGCCGACACTAAGGGAGTACCTGGCAGAAGTCCTGCCACAGTATTGTTGAAAATAGTGCCCCCGGTGGTTTGAGGGAGTACTGTACATCCGCCCGTTCCGGTAGAAGGTATCAGGCTGTTTCCGGCTGTATTGATGGCACTGCCATTAAATGTTTGAGCAAAACTACCCAGTGCAATCACTAACAAAAGTGCAAAGGACAAACCCAACTTGATAAACGGGATGGTAGGTCGATTTGTAGTCATAATCTGAAGTTTTGGTTGAAAGAAAAAAAAATGACAGGGAGGGATCAAAATAATTTCAGTGGATAACGGAAAGGGCTGTTTCTCAGAAAAGAGGGAACAAAACCGGGACACATATTACAAAAAAAACGGCAGAACCAAAAAATTAAATTTCTGCACCGGGCTATATCTGTTGCAATAAACAGCAGGCTTCGGTAAGCCCGGATTGTTTAATGCCCTGTTTATCTGGTTTGCTAACTGAAAATGAACGGCCCGCTTTCGCCAAGGCTATGACGGGTAAAGATGATAATGGGAGAAAGAAACAAAAACAGCGGGATAAAAGTATGGGGCTGACCCGGCAGGTACTGTATTCCAAAATATCAGTTTCGTCTGAATGAAAGAGGCTGTCCAAAAGTTAAAAAAAGGAACACAAAGAGCACAAAGTTTTTCACAAAGGACACAACGAGTTGATAACAAAGGCAAATCTCTTTGTGAGCTTTGTGTTTTCCCTGCCTGCTTTCGCCATAGCTTCAGCGAAGGCAAGCCGGAGCAAAGCGAAGACATACGTGGCAGGTTAGTGTCCGTTGTGTTCCAAATTACTTTTGCGACAACCTCTTTCGGGCTTGCTCCTGCTGCCCGACTGTAAACGTCGGGGCGACCCTCCCGACAGTGAACGTATCGATGCTCTAACCCACAGTATAGCAGAACAAAAAAAGGTCCTGAAAAATCCAGAACCCTTAGCTCCTGCTGCCCCGACTGTA
>Ga0209398_1000078_pt1 | contig 73581 bp, 54 predicted proteins | sample AshMeaBigSpring_FD_184125 | JGI IMG/M metagenome (GOLD analysis project Ga0209398, IMG submission 184125) | Groundwater microbial communities from Big Spring, Nevada to study Microbial Dark Matter (Phase II) - Ash Meadows Big Spring (SPAdes)... | ecosystem: Environmental > Aquatic > Deep...
TCAGCATTTCGCAGCTCTTTGTCGGCAGTTAGTAGCTCTTTGTCGGCATTTCGCAGCTCTTTGTCGGGAGTTCGCAGCTCTTTGTCAGCATTTCGCAGCTCTTTGTCGGGAGTTCGCAGCTCTTTGTCAGCAGTTAGTAGCTCTTTGTCGGCAGTTAGTAGTTCTGCAACAAAATGCGTTTATTCTGAAGCTGATCTTCGATTCCTATAATAAAGGAAAGGCAGGATCACAGATCACACCAGCGAGACATCATCTTTTTGCAGTATCATATCCCTCGCGACCGGAGGGCATATAGATGCAAAAAAGGCTGCCTCATTTTATATTTGAGACAGCCATTCTGTATTTACTTGCGTTTGGGGCGATTCGGCTTATCCTCTTTGTAGAAATCGCTGTTTGTTTCGAAGTTCATTCTGATGTTTTCGCTGTACCTTTGGCGGGCCGACGACTCTTTGACAAACATCTCCTGGATAGCGGCCTCATTTTTTTCGAACACGAGGGTGTTTGTAATCGAAATAGAGGTAGCAAACTTCTCCACATCGTGGTCGGCACCAATGTAGGTGAAGGTCCAGCCCTGTAATTTGAGTTCGTCAATCAGTATCCTGATAGCCTGGCCGGAGTACTCTTTGGAGGCATTCTCTTCGCCATCTGTGAGAATAGTAACCAGTACGTTGTACTTTTCGGTGGTATTCAACAACTGTTTGAGCTTAGCAAAGGCAAAGCCCATGGCATCGAAGAGCGGTGTGGAGGCGTCGGGGCTGTAGCGTTTGTCATCAATTTTCTCCAGTTTCTCCACCGGGTCTATCAGGTGCAGAATCTTCTGCCCCAGCCCGTTGAACGAGATAAGCGAGATGTAGTGCTCCTGCTCCGGATACTGTGTGGCAATACCTTTTACGGTTTGTACAATTTCGTTGAACCCCTGAATGATAGAGTGCTTCACAGACTCCATTGAGCCGCTTTCGTCTAAGATAATAAGATTGTGCACCTGATGCTTTGTTTCCATTTTACTTCTCTTTTTTTAAGGTGATACATTGGCGTAAACGACGAGAGAGGATGCTGCCCGAAAGCTCTTTCGCTTTGCCCCGCCGGTTAAACTATTTTCTGCAAAGGTAAAATGGTATTGTGACAACTTTTGACACTGCTCTTTTTTATCAGATTTTCTTTCGTTTTTTCTGTTGTCTAACGAATGGAGTGGGTAAATAAATTGCACCAAACGGGCATAATGGGAATGGATTTGTGTATTTGAGCAAAGACGGAAGAATAAAGAGCAAAGACATAAGACATAAGACCGGACAAAACAAGATTCCTCACTATGTTCGGAATGACGGCCACACCTGGTGGACGGAGGAAAGGAAAAAAGGGAACAGTTGCGGCTTCGCCGCAACTGTTCCCTTTTTTCCTTTTTTTATTATACCCGCGACTCCCGTCATTCCGAACGTAGTGAGGAATCTTCCAATTATTAATTGCCAGCCCATGCAGTAAAAAAAATCAATTTGCAAAGCAAATTACCCTTCCGAATACATCCGTAAGAACACAAAAAAAAAGGAACACAACCGACTAAAAGTCAATTATGTTCCTTTTGTATGATGTACCCAGGATGAGATTCGAACTCACACAAGCAATCGCTCACTACCCCCTCAAAGTAGCGCGTCTACCAATTCCGCCACCTGGGTAAATACGTAAAAAAATTGCACCTTATAGTGCCCAGAACAGGACTCGAACCTGCACGTAATTACTTACACTAGTCCCTGAAACTAGCGCGTCTACCAATTTCGCCATCTGGGCCAATAATTCAGTGCAAAAAAAAATGCAACCACTGTTGCATTTAGAGCGAAAGACGGGACTCGAACCCGCGACCCTGACCTTGGCAAGGTCATGCTCTACCAACTGAGCTACTTTCGCGATTGCGGTGCAAAGATACATCTGTTTTTTTATTTTGCAAAGAATTTGTCTCTTTTTTTTTGCATCAAAACAATCAGTTTGGGTACAAATAAGTCGTTCAATATTCATTTTCAGAGAGTTGTAGGTCGAAAAAAAAATGACATTTTATAAAAAAAAAGCAGAGGGGCTAAAACTATCAATAAAATGATTATTTTTGTGAACCAAAGAGTACAAAAAAAAGGCAAAGAGAGACCTTATAGGCCGGAAAACAAAAACTAAGCGAAATGAAATCATTAAAACTTATTGAGAACGACCCCTGGTTGAAACCCTATGAAGAGGCAATAACCGGACGCTACGAATACGTTGAGGCCAAAACGAAAGAGTTGACCCGCAACAACAGTATAACCTTGTCGGAGTTTGCCTCGGGACACCTGTGGTATGGTCTGCACAAGACCGAAAACGGATGGATTTTCAGAGAGTGGGCACCCCATGCTCAGGCGGTGTATCTGATAGGCGACTTCAACGGCTGGCAAGAGCAGGAGGCCTACAGGTTGCAAAAAGATGAAAACGGCAACTGGGAATGTTGTTTGCCCGAAGGCTTATTGAATCACGAAGATCTGTACAAACTTAAAATACACTGGGATGGCGGTAGTGGCGAACGCATTCCGGCCTGGGCTACCCGGGTAGTGCAGGATCACAATACAAAAATATTCAGTGCACAGGTGTGGAATCCGCCCTTTGCCTATACCTATAAGATAGAGAACTTCAAACCACAAACCTCTCCCCTGCTCATCTACGAATGCCACATAGGCATGGCACAGGAAGAGGACAAAGTGGGGACATACATCGAATTTCGCGAAAAGATTCTGCCCCGCATCGCCCGGGCAGGCTACAATGCGATTCAGATAATGGCCATACAGGAGCACCCCTACTACGGTTCTTTCGGCTATCATGTTTCGAGTTTCTTTGCGGCGTCGTCGCGTTTTGGCACACCCGAAGAGCTGAAAGAGCTGATAGACGAGGCTCACAGACTGGGTATTGCGGTGATAATGGATATTGTGCACTCGCATGCGGTAAAAAATGAGGTGGAAGGTTTGGGTCGCTTCGATGGCTCGCACGACCTCTACTTCTATGGCGATGAAAAACGGGAACATCCGGCCTGGGACTCCCTCTGCTTCAACTACGGCAAGAATGAGGTGATGCATTTTCTGTTGTCGAACTGCAAATACTGGATTGAAGAGTATAAGTTCGATGGATTCCGTTTCGATGGAGTTACCTCTATGCTATATTATTCGCACGGTCTGGGCGAATCTTTCTCGGGCTATGGCGATTACTACAACGGACATCAGGATGGCAACGCGATATGCTACCTCACACTGGCCAACCAGCTGATACACGAGCTGAATCCGAAGTTCATCACCATTGCCGAAGAGGTGAGCGGTATGCCCGGACTGGCATCGAAGATAGAAGATGGTGGTATCGGGTTCGACTACCGCATGGCTATGGGAGTGCCCGACTACTGGATTAAAATGATTAAGGAGAAGAAAGATCAGGACTGGCACCCGTCGTCTATCTGGTGGGAACTGACCAACCGCAGAGCCGATGAAAAAACCATCAGCTATGCCGAGAGTCACGATCAGGCACTGGTGGGCGACAAAACCATTATCTTCCGTCTGATAGACGCCGAGATGTATTGGCACATGTCGAAACTGGTAGAGAGTACACTGACTGTAGACAGGGGTATTGCCTTACACAAAATTATCCGTTTGGTAACTGCCTCTACCATCAACGGTGGTTATCTCAACTTTATGGGCAATGAGTTTGGCCATCCGGAGTGGATTGATTTTCCGCGCGAGGGCAACAACTGGTCTTGCCAATATGCCCGCAGACAGTGGAACCTGATAGATGATAAAGATTTGAAATACCACTATCTGGGCGATTTCGACAGAAAAATGGTTGAGGTGATGAAATCGGTACCCGCGTTTGAGCAAACCGATATATTAAAGGTGTGGGACAACGATGGCGACCAGATACTGGCATACCGCAGAGACAATCTGCTGTTTGTATTCAACTTTCATCCGTCGAAATCGTTTACCGACTACGGCTTTCTGGTGCCCGAGGGCAAATATGCAACGGTTCTCAACTCCGATTCGGCCGAATTTGGAGGCTTTGACCGGGTGGACGATTCTGTTGCGCATTTCACATTGCCCGACCCACTCTACAAATCCGAGAAAAAAGGTTGGCTAAGACTCTATTTGCCTGCCCGCACAGCCATTGTTCTGAGAAAAACGGGACGGAAATAAAAACCGTAAGTCTTTGCATAGATATCCTGCAAAAATCAAATGCAATTCCCAATTATGGCAAAAAAAATACCATACGGCATTAGCGATTATGCCCGCATAATGAAAGAGAATTTCTATTACATCGATAAAACCCGTTTTATCGAAACGGTAGAAGTATCTCCTCCATTCCTGTTTCTGATTCGTCCGCGCAGGTTTGGTAAATCGCTGTGGTTGAATACAATGATGACCTATTATGATGTGTTGGAAGCTCCCAATTTTGATGCCCTGTTTGGCGAAACCTATATTGGACAGCATCCCACCGAAGAGAAAAACAGCTATTTGATTCTTAATTTTAATTTTTCGGGTGTTAATCCGGATTTAGCAAAACTCGAATCTTCGTTTGAGGAGCATTGCTTGCAATCATTTGAAACGTTTTATAAGAGGTACAAATCACTTTTAAGCGAAGATTTTTTAGCAGGATTTAATTTGCGAAATACCGCTGAAGCCCGAATTGAGTACATAGCACGTTATTGTCAGGAAAAAAAACTATCGATTTATCTCTTTATCGACGAGTACGATAATTTTACCAATACCATACTTAGTCAGCATGGCGAGCGTACTTATGCCGAAATCACACACGGGAATGGCTTTTTTCGGTTGTTTTTCAATAAAATAAAACTGGCCACTACCGACAAAAACGCCTCGTTGAAAAAGATATTCATTACCGGCGTATCTCCCGTTACTCTCGACGATGTAACGAGTGGATTTAATATTGCCAAAAATATCACCACCGACGCGAAGTTTAATTCGATTATCGGATTCACCGAAGCGGAGGTCATAACCATGCTCAACCACTACAAAGAGGCCGGATTGATCAACGAACCGATTGAAAATCTGCTCGGGGTGATGCGGGAGTGGTACAACAATTATTGCTTTTCCGAAGATCGTATTGACGAGAAAATATACAATTCATACATGACGCTCTACTTCCTGGATAATTATTTGTCGCAGGGCGTTATGCCAAAAGTGTTTGTCGATAACAACATCAAAATTGACTACGGCAAATTGCGTCACCTGATTATTCTGGATAAAAAGATAAATGGCAATTTCTCGACCATCAAGCGCATTGCCGAAGAGGGCGAGATACGGACATCTATCGCCACGTCGTTTCCTGCTGAAAAGCTGATAGCAAAAGAGAATTTCGTTTCGCTGCTTTACTATTTCGGTATTTTGACTATTCGCAGGGTAGAGTTCGGAAATATCTATTTGGGTGTACCCAACAGAGCTATTCGCGAAGTGCTCTTTTCGTATATTGTAGAGGGGTACGACGAAGCCGGTATTTTCAAACCGGATATGATGGATTTTGGCGACCGGATGTATGATATGGCTTTTAAAGGAGAGTGGAAGCCTGCATTTAACTTTCTGGCTGATGCTATTTGTGCCCAATCATCGCTTCGCGAATATGTAAAGGGCGAAAAATTTATTCAGACCTTTCATGTCATTTACATGGGCTTGCCATCTTTTTATAACAGTTTTGCCGAATACGAAATGAGCAAAGGTTTTGCAGACTTGTGGTTACAACCCAATTTTATCACACACAAAGAGCTGCCTCATAGCTATTTAGTCGAATTTAAATATGTAAAACGCGAGCAGGAGGCTGAAATAAAAAATCCGGAATCGGCTTTAACGCAAACACTCATTGCCGAAGCCGAAGCGCAACTTCAACGCTATGCTGCCGATCCACGGATATTGGCATCGGTGGGCAATACTACGTTGCATCTGCTCCGCGTGATTTATTGCGGTTGGGAGATGGTGAGCTGCGAAGAGGTGGGGCGCTCATAAACGCTAAAAAGATAAAAGACAAAAGAGCAAAGAACAAAGAATAAAGACAGTGGGCTTTATTAGTCAGTGTTCTTTGCTCTTTTGTTTTTGCACAAACAAATAACTGATTTTTCGATAAATCGAAACGGAAAGAGCAGTACGAATCCCAAAAATCAGCTGTTTTCGAAGAAAACCAAATTCGTATCCAATTCGTTGCTTAATTATAGGAATCAGTTTTATCCGCTTAATCAGCGTTCCCATTGTGCCCGGTTGGTGCAATTTATTAACCCACTCAATTCGTTATAGAACAAAAAAACCAACTGAAAAATCAGTTGGTTTTTTTTATTTTCAGTGATCCGCCTGGGGCTCGAACCCAGGACCCCAACATTAAAAGTGTTGTGCTCTACCAGCTGAGCTAGCGAATCCTCCTGATTGTCGATGACGTTGTTGTCAAAAGCGGTGCAAAGGTACGCCTTTTTTTTATAACTGCAAGCAATGACTATTATTTTTGCTCGTATTTAATGTTTTATAGGTGTATTTGTTAATTTATGAATCTTTTTAGTCGTTGCAGATTGTTTGTCCGGGTTGATAGTAGTTGTGATGCTTTCGCTCATCTGCTGCAATGATTTTGCAGCTTCGCTGCTAATTTCACGAATATAGAGGCTGATATCTTTGTTGATTTGAAATTTATGTGTCATTTTTGTATATATGCCAAAACAAAAAACGACCTACAAATAAATGTAAGTCGTTTGCAATCAGCAGTCGGGGTGATACGATTCGAACGTACGACCACACGCCCCCCAGACGTGTACTCTAACCGGGCTGAGCTACACCCCGCTTTTGCGAGTGCAAAGATAATTCTAATTTTTTATCAGACAAAAAAAATAGCAGAAAAATTGTCATTTTATCTGCTATTTACCGATGTATAGGGGAGTCTGCTACAAAAAACAGGTGGAAAAATAGTCCAGAGACTCGAATATTTCCTCTTTTGTAGCTTGTTGATTGATGCGGATGTCGCCAATTTCTCCCATTAGTGTGAAATTGATAATACCCGATTCATTTTTCTTATCGTGTGTCATCAATTCATACAACCTGTCGTAGTGTGCACAGCTGAAAAAGAAGCTTCCGTAGTTCTTTTGAATAAAGCGAACTGTTTTGCGCAACTTTTCGTTGGGGAATCCTGCTTTCTTCTCCGATAGGTAAAGTTCGCAAACCACTCCCCATGCCACGGCATACCCGTGTTGTACCGGTCTGTTTTCTTCAAACGAAAAGCTCTCGAAGGCGTGACCAACAGTATGTCCCAGGTTGAGCGCTTTGCGTATGCCATTTTCGAACGGATCTTCCAGTACAATTTTTTCTTTGATAAGTACAGAGTCGCCGGCCAAACGTGCCAGATAATCGTAGTCTGGATGTTCGAAGTCGAAGGTGAGCAGCTCTTCCCACGATTCGTTATCGCTGATAATGGCATGCTTCAGCATCTCGGCAAATCCCGAAAGCAGCTGTTGCTTGTCCAGCGTTTTAAAGAAATCGGCATGAATAATGACCGAATGTGCCGGATTGAACACCCCAATCTCATTCTTTAGTCCGTTGAAGTTTATTCCGGTTTTTCCGCCCACTGCGGCGTCTACGGCGCCGAGCAGGGTAGTGGGGATGTTTATGTAGTTGATACCCCGTTTGAATGTCGATGCCGCAAAACCGCCCAGGTCTGTAACCATGCCACCGCCCAGATTAATCAGCATCGATTTTCTCGAAGCGTGGTTGTTGCTCAGCTCCTGCCATACATGGGCGAGGGCCTCCAGTGTTTTGTGGGTGTCGTCGGCTGCAATTTCGATGTTGTATGCCTGTTTCAGTATTTCGCATCCGTCCAGCAAAGGCAGGCAAATGCGGTGGGTATTGCTGTCTGTCAGGATAAATATCCGGTCAGGTGAAATGGCGCTGATGGCTGCCTCTATATCTTTGGGCAACGATGCGCTGATGATGATTTTCTGACTCATTTTTCTTCTTCTTTTAAAGCTTCCATTTTCTTTGCAAATATCTTTTGCGCAGTGGCACCCGATACGTTGGCCGATGGCCCTGTAATGCAACCGCCTCCGCAGGCCATTACCTCGATAAACTGTGCCGGTGCTTTGCCTTTAGAGAAGGCGCGCAGCAGTCCGATATTTTTCTTGTTGATATCTGCCACCTGAAGTGCTTTGAGATCGGGAATTACATTCAGCGATTTTACGGCAGCAATTACACCGCCGGCCATGGCAAATCCGCGTCCCTCTTTTTGCGCAGCAGGTAAAAATTTGTTGTTGCCTGATGAACGGGCTATTTCTATTCCCAGTCCGTTGAACAAACCATCAATCTCTTCGAAGGTCATTACAAAATCGACACATTCGTCTTTGAGTGCTTCGTTGCGTTTGGCCAGACAGGGGCCAATAAACACCACTTTGGCTTCCGGGTATTGCTCTTTAGCCATGCGGGCGGTATAGTACATCGGCGATCCGGTGTGCGATACGAAAGGTTTCATGCCCGGTATGTGCTTTTCTACCAGATTGACATACGATGGGCAACAAGAGGTGGTCATAAAAGGCTGTCCCTCTTCGAGCTTCTCTTTGAGCTCGGCTGCTTCCCGGCGGGTGGTCTCCATAGCACCGTGTGCTACTTCCAGTACATCTGTAAATCCAATCTCCCTGATGGCCGAAAATACAGTCTCCCAATCATTTTCGTATTGCCCCAGTATGGATGGCGCGACAATGGCCACAACCTGGCGTCCCGATTTTATCTGCGTAAGCACATTGAATATTTGCGAAATTTCGAAAATAGACCCAAACGGACAGGCATTGATGCATTTGCCGCAGTAGATACATTTGGTTTCGTCAATCACCTCGATGCCGTTTTCGTCCTTGGTAATTGCTTTTACCGGGCAGGCCTCTTCGCACGGAATGGGTATGTATACAATGGAGTGGTAGGGGCACACCTCTTTGCAGATGCCGCAACTCACGCATTTGTCGTGGTCTATTTTGGCCTGACCGTTGTCGCGGAATTTGATGGCATCTTTCGGGCAATTCATGTAGCAAGGGCGGGCAACGCATCCTTTGCAAAGATTGGTTACTTCGTAATTGACCTGCACACACGAGGTGCAAGCCTCATCTACCACACACAACAGATTGTCTTTGGGCTTGCGGTCGAGCTCCAGAGCCTGTTCGGCGTACTGCGACAGGGGTGTCAGTTCGTCTGTTTCGTCTGTTGTGTTGAAGCCCAGCCACGGAAAAGCTTTGTACTTCCATACAGCTCTCTCTTTGTGTACACAACACCGGCCCCTTACTTTCGAGTTTTTGGGCGACAATTCAATGGGGAGTCGGTCGATATCACTGACCAGACGGTCTTCTTTCCAAAGTTTGACTAATCGTTCGAGTAATACACGTCTGACTATCAAAACATTATTTACATAAGCCATAAATCTGTTGCTTTGAAGAATGAGTATTTATAATATCCTGTCTCTTTTTCCACTTTCGAATAGTCGAAAATGATCATTCTGATTTCTGAATTTACCGGAGTCTGTTGTTATCTGTTTCATTTAAAGCGTAGTGTCTGTTTTTTCAACTGCGTAATGCTTGACCCGGCAACTCTTTTTTGTTCGTATTTGCGGTGCAAAGTTACGGATTTTAGTTGAAATAAAGCCAGACACTATATATCTATTTGGTATGGATGCGCTGTTTTTTGTTTTTTGTAACTCTGCTTTTGTAAGCAAAGGTATTTATTATTAATTTTTTATATTTGCATTGATTGTAAGTTAAATATATTAAAATAGTTCAACATAAATGTAAATATTATATTAACGTATCAAATTATAATACTATATTTGCTTATCGAAACTACGGACGAAAATTCTGTAGTTAAGGTTTAGGTTAAATGGTTGAGGGGCTCTGTGAAGCGCTCCTCAATTTTTTTTGTCTTTTTCGCACCTCTTTTTTCTCTTTTTACATACATTATTTATTACACGGGCTTTTGCTATCCCGATTTTTTTGTAATTTCGCACCCGATTACAAATAGCTGATACAGAACAAATCTTTCAAATATATTCAAGTTATGGCATTAAGAATTCTGACAGCCGAAGAGGCTGCAAGCTACATCAAACACAATGATAATGTTGGGTTTAGTGGATTTACGGCAGCAGGTAGCCCCAAGGTGGTGGCCAAAGCGCTGGCGAAAATTGCAAAAGAAGAGCACGAAAAAGGCAATCCATTCGAAATTGGTATGTTTACAGGTGCTTCTACAGGTGATTCATTGGATGGTGAGTTGGCTCGTGCCGAGGCTATCAAGTTCCGTACACCCTATCAGTCAAACAAAGATTTGCGTGCCACGCTCAATACGCACAACGCGCAATACTTCGACTATCACCTCTCTCAGCTGGCGCAGGATATGCGCTACGGTTTCCTGGGTAAGGTAAATGTAGCTGTTATCGAGGCTGCCGATGTGAGCGAAGATGGCGAAATCGTATTGACCTCTGCTGTGGGTATTTCTCCTACTGTTTGTCAGTTGGCCGATATCGTTATCATCGAGAGAAACAAGCAACAACCCAAAGAGTTGCGCGGTCTGCACGATATTTACCTTCCGCTCGATCCTCCCAACCGTCGCGAAATTCCGGTGTACAAACCCAGCGACCGCATCGGTTCGCCCGTGGTTAAAGTAGATCCGAAAAAGATAGTAGGTATTGTCGAAACAGATCTGCCCGACGAAGTGGGTGGATTTACGCCTCTCGACGATATCACCATGAAGCTGGGCGAAAACGTAGCCAACTTCCTCGCAGCAGAACTCAAAGCCGGTCGTATTCCTGCCAGCTTCCTCCCCATTCAGTCGGGTGTAGGTAATATTGCCAACGCTGTTTTGGCCTGTCTGGGTAGCAATCCCGATATTCCCGCTTTCGAAATGTACACCGAAGTTATACAGGATGCTGTGATCGGCCTTATGCGCGAAGGCAGATGTACATTTGCCAGCGGTTGCTCACTCACACTCAGCCGCCCTGTTATGCAGGAGGTGTATGGCGATCTCGACTTCTTCCGCAGCAAACTCGTACTTCGCAACCAGGAGATTACCAACAATCCCGAAGTTGTTCGTCGTCTCGGATTAATCACGATTAATACAGCTCTCGAAGCTGATATTTTCGGTAATATCAACTCTACTCACGTGGTAGGTACCAAAATGATGAACGGTATTGGTGGCTCGGGCGACTTTACCCGCAACGCCTACATGTCTATCTTCGTAACTCCTTCGTTTGCCAAGGGCGGCGCAATCAGCTCATTTGTGCCTATGGTGGCTCACATGGACCACAGCGAGCACTCTGTGAAAATCATTATCACAGAAAAAGGTGTGGCCGATCTTCGCGGAAAATCGCCTATCCAGCGCGCTCACGAAATTATCGAAAACTGCGTACACGAAGACTACAAACAAATGTTGTGGGATTATCTTAAGCTGGGTCAAAAAGGTCACACGCCTCAAAACCTCGCTGCCTGTATGGCGTTCCATACGCAGTTCGTCAAAACCGGCGATATGCGCGATGTCAACTGGGCCGATTACGTATAGTCGTAACTTATATTTCAAAAATACGAAGGGTCGTCTTTATCTCTATAAAGACGGCCTTTTTCTTTATCCATCGGGAGTGCCCCTGTGGGTAGTCGGGTGGCGGTTTTCTTTGTTGTAACCTTCTTTGTATTCCTGCAGCTTAATATTCTTCAATTTATGTACTTCGAAACATATTTTTGCGCGAAACATCTAATATATGTTGAAAGAGAATAATTAAAATAAAGAATAACAAAACGGCCTTCTTTATTATCTTTTTTTATTGTTGTAAAATGAAATCCAATATTACTTTTGTCAACCAAATCACCGATAATCCCACTGGCTAAATCTTATGAACTATCAGGAAATGTCTAAACAGGAGCTCATACAGGAGCTTCAGCGCCTGCAAGCGCAAATCGAAGAGAGTCATCACCTCGAACAGGAGTTGGTGCACAAAACGGCTCTGCTCTCCGGTTTGCTCGATTCTATACCCGATATCATATTTTTCAAAAATCTGGATGGGGTCTATCTCGGGTGTAATCTCGAATTTGCCAAACTGATAAACCGCGATATCAACCTCATTGTGGGATACACCGACTACGATTTTTTCGACAAAGATCTGGCCGATTTCTTTCGCGACAGAGACCACGATATGCTGGCGTCGGGCGCTTCGCGGCAAAACGACGAGTGGATTGAGTATCCCGATGGCCGTCGTGTGCTCATCGATACACTCAAGGCGCCGCTCAAAACGCAGACCGGCGAAATTATCGGTCTTGTGGGTGTCAGTCGCGATATTACCCAGCGAAAATCGGAAGAAGAGGAGTTACGCCGCGCCCGCATCGAGGCCGACGAGGCCAATCTGGCCAAAACAGAATTCCTCTCCCGTATGAGTCACGAGTTGCGCACACCTATGAATTCGATTCTCGGTTTTGCACAGTTGCTCAGTATGGGAAGCCTCAATTCAACTCAAACAACCGGCGTCACGCACATCCTCAAAAGCGGCGATCACCTGCTTCGGCTCATCAACGAGGTGCTCGATATCTCCCGAATCGACACCGGTCATATATCGCTTATTTTCGAACCGGTTTCGCTCAACAAAGCTGTACCCGAAATGATAGATGTGGTGCAACCTCTATCGGAGTGGCGCTCAGTTTATATCACTTATCATCCGGTGTCGGAAGAGGCCGCCTGTGTGGTGGCCGACCTGCAACGCCTCAAGCAGGTGTTGCTCAATCTGATAAACAATGCCATCAAATACAACAAAGAGGGGGGCACGGTAAATATTACGGTGAAACCCAACGAGGAAAAAAAGACCACCCGTATCGAGGTAGAGGATACCGGCTTTGGCATCGCGCCCGAGAATCTGGAAAAATTGTTCCGTCCTTTCGAGAGAATTGGTGCCGAAAAAAGCAATACCGAAGGCACCGGACTTGGTTTGGCTGTGGTGAAAAAACTGATGGAGGCCATGAAGGGTTCTTTCGGTGTCGAAAGCAAAGTGGGTATCGGTAGTTGTTTCTGGATTGAGCTGCCTCAAAATACCTATACTGCAAACGAGCAAACGCCAATAGAATCGGTGGTAATGGAACCTGCCGCTTTCGAAGCGCAGAGCGGACATATATTATATGTAGAGGATAACTGGGCGAATATCGATCTGGTGCGCGAAATTCTCTCTTTTTACCGCCCCAGTTTGCAGTTGTCTGTCCGCATGAGAGGAGAAGAGGCTGTGGAGGCGGTAGATCTGCTCAACCCCGATCTTATCCTGCTCGACCTCAATCTGCCCGATATGCACGGCAGCGAAATCCTGCATTCGCTCAAAGAGGACGCCCAAAAGAAGCACATTCCTATCATCATTGTGAGTGCCGATGCCATGCCTTTGCAGCGCGAGAAGATGATTCAGGCCGGCGCACTCGATTATTTGTCGAAGCCCTTAAATGTGAAGCTCTTCCTGAGCGTTATCGATAAGGTGCTGGAAGGGGTTTCTTAGTAAATTGTAATTAAACGGCTTTAAAATGTTATGAATTATCCGAAATAGAGTTCAAATGCTTATATATTCTTGTTTTTATGAATAAAAAAGCATTAATTTATTTTGTTTCTGAAAAAATATATCTATCTTTGCCTACGAAATTATTTAAAAAACGACCCATGAGATTAGACGGACTACTACTAAGCATTATTATTCTACCGGTGTTGCCGGTGAGATATGGTGTGGGTATGTAGTTGCGTTGAGCATTTTATTTCCAGAAGCCTTTCTCACTTTGCGGTGAAAAAGGCTTTTTTTCGTAATCGGAATAAATGCCCGAAAAGCTCTGCGGGAAGATAAATTATAACAGGTAAAAATACTAAACTAATTAAATAACAAGTACTTATGTCTGATAGATTGTTTATATTCGATACAACGCTGAGAGATGGCGAACAGGTGCCCGGTTGTCAGTTGAATACAATTGAGAAAATTCAGGTGGCCAAAGCTCTCGAAGAGCTGGGGGTAGATGTCATCGAGGCCGGTTTCCCTATTTCGAGTCCCGGCGATTTCAATTCGGTTATTGAAATCTCTAAAGCTGTAACATGGCCCACCATTTGCGCTCTCACCCGCGCCGTCGAAAAAGATATTCAGGTAGCGGCAGATGCGCTGCGTTTTGCCAAAAGAAAACGGATTCATACCGGTATCGGTACTTCCGATTATCACATCAAACACAAATTCAACTCCACCCGCGAAGAGGTGATTGAGCGTGCTGTGGCTGCGGTCAAATATGCCCGTCGTTTTGTAGACGATGTGGAGTTTTACGCCGAAGATGCTGGTCGCTCCGACAACGAATACCTGGCGCGTGTGGTAGAGGCCGTTATCAGGGCAGGTGCTACAGTGGTCAATATCCCCGACACAACCGGATATTGTTTGCCCGACGAGTATGGTCGCAAAATCAAATTCCTGATGGAGAATGTGAATGGTATCGAAAACGCCATTCTTTCTACCCATTGCCACAACGACCTGGGTATGGCTACGGCCAATACCATCGCCGGTGTGATGAATGGTGCCCGTCAGGTGGAGGTAACTATCAACGGTATCGGTGAGCGTGCCGGTAATACTTCTCTCGAAGAGGTGGCCATGATTTTGCGCAGCCACAAAGAGATAGGTATCGATACAAACATCAATACCAAACGTATTTACGGAATCAGTCGCATGGTATCGAGCCTGATGAATATGCCGGTGCAGGCCAACAAGGCCATCGTGGGGCGCAATGCCTTCGCTCACTCTTCGGGTATCCACCAGGATGGCGTGCTCAAAAACCGCGAAAGCTACGAAATAATCGACCCAAAAGATGTGGGTATCGACGAAAACTCTATCGTGCTCACTGCCCGCAGTGGTCGTGCTGCTCTCAAGCACCGCCTCGAGGTATTGGGTGTCTCTCTCGACAAAGAGACGCTGGATGTCACTTACGAAGATTTCCTCAAACTGGCCGACAAGAAAAAAGATATCAACGACGACGATGTGCTCATGCTCGTGGGCAAAGAGCGTCAGGCGCACAGCCGTATCAAACTCGAATATTTGCAGGTGAGCTCCGGGGTGGGTATCAAACCGGTGGCCAGTGTTTGCCTCAATATCGCGGGCGAAACCTTCGAGGCTGCCTCGTCGGGCAACGGGCCTGTAGATGCCGCGCTCAATGCAATCAAGCAAATTCTGCGCCGCACCACCACTGTCAAGGAGTTCCTCATTCAGGCTATCACCAAAGGTAGCGAGGATGTGGGCAAGGTGCACATGCAGGTGGAGTACGAAGGGTCTGTTTACTACGGATTTGGCGCCAACACCGATATTATTGCCGCTTCTGTAGAGGCTTATATCGACGCGATAAACAAATTTGTGAAGTAGATTGTTGCTTCTGTTTTGACTATATAATAAGTAAGAATAAACATCATTATAAAAGCGAAAGCCGAAATTTATGAAAACATTATTTGACAAAATCTGGGATGCACATGTTGTTGCTACCGTGCAGGATGGTCCCACACAAGTGTATATAGACAGACATTTCTGTCACGAAGTAACCAGTCCGCAGGCATTTGATGGCCTTCGTAAACGCGGACTCAAGGTGTTTCGTCCCGAAAAAACAATCTGTTCGCCGGATCACAATATCCCGACCATCGAGCAGGAGAAGCCTATTCAGGATCCTATTTCCCGTTTTCAGGTAGAGACTCTCACCAAAAATGCCAATGAGTTTGGTGTTACGCTTTGGGGATTGGGCCATAAGAAAAATGGTATTGTACACGTGGTGGGTCCCGAAAACGGACTTACTCTGCCGGGTATGACCATCGTTTGTGGTGATAGCCACACTTCTACACACGGCGCTTTTGGTGCTATTGCTTTTGGCATTGGTACCAGCGAGGTAGAGATGGTTTTGGCTTCGCAGTGTATTTTGCAACCACGCCCCAAAACGATGCGTATCAATATCGAAGGTGAGCTGGGCGATAAGGTTTCTGCCAAGGATTTGGCTCTCTACATCATTTCGCAAATGACTACCGGTGGTGCTACCGGCTATTTTGTGGAGTATGCCGGTGCTGCTGTTCGCGCATTGAGCATGGAGGAGCGTATGACGGTTTGTAACCTCAGCATCGAAATGGGTGCGCGTGGCGGACTTATTGCTCCCGACGAAACTACATTTGCTTATGTAAAAGGTCGTGAGTTTGCACCTCAGGGTGAGGAGTTCGAAAAGGCTCTGGCTTACTGGAAAACTCTGAAAACAGACGAGGGTGCTGTGTTCGACAAAGAGGTGACTTTCAACGCTGCCGATATAGAACCTATGGTGACCTACGGAACCAATCCGGGTATGGGTATGGGCATCACGGCCTCTATTCCCGCGCTGGAGTCTATCGACGAAGCGGGTAAAATATCGTTCAAAAAGTCTCTCGACTACATGGGCTTCGAGGCCGGCGAAAAAATCGAAGGCAAAGCTATCGACTACGTTTTCCTGGGTAGCTGTACCAATGGCCGTATCGAAGATTTCCGCGTATTTGCCAACTTTGTAAAGGGTAAGAAAAAGGCCGATGGTATCGTCGTTTGGCTGGTGCCCGGCTCGTGGGCGGTAGAGCAACAGATTCGCGAAGAGGGATTGGATAAAATTCTGGCAGAGGCCGGTTTTCAGCTCCGTCAGCCCGGTTGCTCGGCTTGTCTGGCTATGAACGACGACAAAGTGCCTGCCGGTAAGTATGCTGTTTCTACATCCAACCGCAACTTCGAAGGTCGTCAGGGACCCGGTGCCCGCACCATTCTGGCTGGTCCGCTGGTGGCTGCCGCTGCTGCTGTTACCGGTAAAATCACAGACCCACGTAGCATCTGATAAGTAAATCATAATTTTAAAAAAATATAGACGGATACCCGTATGGAAAAGTTCACCACATTAACATCGACTTACATTCCTCTGCCCATAGAGAATGTCGATACAGATCAAATTATACCGGCTCGTTTTCTCAAAGCTACTACCCGCGAGGGTTTTGGCGATAATCTTTTTGCCGACTGGCGCTACGACAAGGCCGGAAACCCGATTGCCTCTTTTGTGCTCAACAATCCTGCCTATTCGGGTCAGGTATTGGTGGCCGGCAAAAACTTCGGTAGTGGCTCCAGCCGCGAGCATGCTGCCTGGGCTATTGCGGGTTACGGGCTCAAAGTTGTCGTGTCGAGCTTCTTTGCCGACATTTTCAAGGGAAATGCACTGAACAACGGCGTTCTTCCTGTTGTTGTATCCGAAGGATTCCTGGCCGAATTGTTTGCTTCTCTCGACAAAGACCCCAAAGCAACGGTCACTGTCAACCTCGAAGAGCAAACGATTGTCAACAATGCAACCGGTAAACAAGAGTCGTTCGATATCAACAACTACAAAAAGGGTTGTATGCTGAATGGTTTCGACGATATCGATTTCCTGTTGAGCAACAAAGACAAAATTGAGGCTTGGGAAGCTGCAAAATAATCAGATGGTAACACATCAGCGCATTCACAAACTATGATAGAAATAATGGATACCACCCTGCGCGATGGAGAACAGACTTCGGGTGTCTCTTTCGCTGCACAGGAAAAACTGAGTATTGCCCGCCTTTTGCTCGAAGAGCTGAAGGTGGACAGGATTGAAATTGCCTCTGCCCGTGTGTCGGAGGGTGAGTATGCTGCTGTAGCCCGGGTGGTCGATTGGGCCACCAAACGGGGCTTTCTCGATCGCATCGAGGTGCTCGGGTTTGTAGATGGGGGTGTCTCTTTGCAATGGTTGCAGGATGTGGGTTGCCGTGTGCTCAATCTGTTGTGTAAGGGCTCGCTCAAGCATTGCGAACACCAATTGCGCAAAACGCCTGAGCAGCACATCGGAGATATTATCCATACGATATGCATGGCTTCGCAAATGAATATCAGCGTGAATGTCTATCTCGAGGATTGGTCCAACGGGATGATCGACTCGCCGGAGTATGTCTTTCAGCTGATGGATGCGCTCAGGGATCAGCCTATCCGGCGCTTTATGCTGCCCGATACGCTGGGTATCCTCAATCCCTACAATACGTTCGACTTCTGTCGTATGATGGTGAAACGGTATCCCGATAAGCATTTCGACTTTCATGCGCACAACGATTACGACCTGGCCACGGCCAATGTCTATTCGGCCGCCAAAGCCGGTGTGAAGGGTATTCATACCACCGTCAACGGGTTGGGCGAACGGGCCGGAAATGCGCCCTTGTCGAGTGTGATTGCCGTATTGCACGATCAGTTGAAGGCCGAAACGCACCTCAACGAGCAAAATGTGAATTACGTCAGCCGCATTGTAGAGTCTTACTCGGGCGTGCGCATTCCCTCCAACAAACCTGTGGTGGGCGACAATGTGTTTACACAGTGTGCCGGCATCCATGCCGATGGTGATAGCAAAAACAACCTCTATTACAACGATTTGTTGCCAGAGCGCTTTGGCCGTACCCGCGAATATGCCCTGGGCAAAACATCGGGTAAAGCCAATATCCGCAAAAACCTGACCGATCTCGGTATCGAACTCGACGAAGAGTCTATCCGTAAGATTACAGACCGCATTATTGAACTGGGCGATAAAAAAGAGATTGTTACGCAGGAGGATTTGCCCTACATCATATCGGATGTGCTCAAGCAGGATGTGCAGGAGAACAAGGTCAGGATTCTGAATTACTCCCTCATGCTGGCTCAGGGTCTCAAACCGGTGGCCTCTATCAAAATCGAAATCAACGGGCAGCAGTACGAATCGTCTTCGAATGGAGATGGACAGTACGATGCTTTTGTGAAGGCGGTGCGACGGATCTATGTCGAGCAACTCAACCGACGTTTCCCGATGCTTACCAACTACATCGTCAGTATTCCGCCGGGTGGGCGAACGGATGCTTTTGTGCAGTCCGTTATCTCCTGGAACTACAAAGATGTGGATTTCAAAACCCGGGGATTCGATGCCGACCAAACGGAGGCTGCCATCAAAGCCACCATCAAAATGCTCAATAAAATAGAAAATATGTAGTGTGCAAAGGGTATGAAGAGGCGTTCGTCGCTACTTCATACCCTTTGACTCATTACGTAGTCGTCCAGCAAATAGTTGCCCAGATAGTTGTCCTCTTCGTGGTCGATGCTGAACCCCATGGCGATGTATTTCTGTATCGAATTTATATTTTTCCGGTTTACATTCAACGAGATCTCTCTGGCCTCTTTTCGCCTGGCAAAATCAATGGCGAGTTCCATCGCTCTTCTGCCGATTCCTTTTCCCTGATAATCGGGGTAGATATACAGTTTATGCAGCTTGCAGGTCGATTCGTCTACCATACTGCACGACATATATCCCACCACTTTCTTCTCGTATTCGAGCAATACCCAGTAATACCCGCTTCTTATCTCTTTGCTCAGCGTGGCGTAGTTGTACATTTCGCCCAGCATATAGTCTATCTGTGTTTTGCTGATGATACCCGGATAATAAAGGTGCCAGATCTCACCGGATAGTTTCTGAAGTGTGGAGATGTCTCTCAGTGTTGCGTTTCTGTGGGTAATCATAAAATCTCTCTTCAAAATGTGGTTTATTCGCTATTATCTCTTATCATGTGTATGCTCCGGCCTCTCTGTGCCGAAAGACCGAAGCTTATCTGCTGTGGTGCCTCTTCCGGCTTACTTCTTTAGTTTCGTCCGAATCAGATTCGTGATTTCGTCTTCGGTGAGCAAACCCACAGAGGTGTAGGTCTCTCCCTTTACCGGTATAAAGAGCAACATCGGGATGTTGGTCACTTTGAAATACTTCGCCAAAGCCTCCTCTTCGTCTACATTTATTTTGTATATCACAATATCACTTCGCTTCCCGGCTATCTGGCTCAAAATAGGGGAGAGCTTGCGACAGGGAGCGCACCAGTCGGCATAAAAATCGATAATGGCCGGCTTGCTGCCCAAATACTTCCACTGCTTGTTTTGGTCGAAGTTGTGCACCTTTTTCTTAAATTCTGCCTCTGTCAGGTGGATTATCTCACTCTTTGCCTGTGCCCACAGGCGCACGGGCGACAGGCTCAGTAGCACCACCACCAGCATCCAGGGTTTCAAAATTGCTTTCATCTGCTTCTCTTTTTATAGGTTCGAAAAGTAAAAGTAGATATTTTCGATGGAAAATGCAATTTTTTACTCAAAACATTTGCAGAATTCCAAAAAAGCTGTACCTTTGCATCGCCTTTGAAAAACAAGGCACCGGGAGAGATGGCAGAGTGGTCGATCGCGGCGGTCTTGAAAACCGTTGTACTGTGAGGTACCGGGGGTTCGAATCCCTCTCTCTCCGCTCAAAAGGCAAGTTGAAAACTGATTATCAGGTTTTTGCTTGCCTTTTTTCGTTTAGAAGGGACTGGAAATGGAACCAGATTGCATACGTCCTTGCAGATAGTAGCTCATTTCAGTATATTCGATAAATCGAAACGGATAGAGCCGTATGTTATCACAAAATCAGCTGTTTTCTGAATACACCCTCTGTTTCCGCCATCCACTTAGGGACTTTGTCTTCTTTTGAATGTCCAACCATTAATTTGTGAACTTATTCACATCACATACTAATATTAGTTCATAATTATCCTTCATTGTATATTGTTGATATATAATGGGTCGATAAAACAAACTATCTCGCTGACTTTTCTTTTTCCACCGCGGTTGTGCCCGGAAATTATATCCACTTGCTTTTTCATAATATCTTTGGTGTGTCCATGTATTTTGTTTGGGCAATCTGTTTGAATAATCTCATCTTTATCATAACTATCCAGGTTCCTCTCCGCCGGGTGTAACTCTTCTCATTCGTTAGCGCTGTTTCTTTTATCCGAATATCTTTTTTTGTAAAAAATCACCCTGCTATTTCAACAAAAATCTTTTTGAACTTCATAACGACTCCTTTTTTCCTCGTCCGAAAGTTTTTGTCGGAGAAAATAACCGTTTTTTTTAACAGAAAAACATTTTTGCAGAAAAAAACACCTCATTTTTCTCATCCGAAAGTTTTTGTCGCAAAAAATACACCTGTTTTTCTCATCAAAATGTTTTTGTCGCAAAAATGACCGTTTTTTTTTAACAGAAAAACATTTTTGCGAAAAAAAACACCTCATTTTTCTCGTCCGAATGTTTTTGTCGCAAAAAAAACACCTGTTTTTCTCATCCAAATGTTTTCTGTAGAGACGATGTGTACATCGTCTCACTTCGCACCATCAGTTTCCTCCGAAATTACGTACATCGTCTGCCTTCGCACCATCAGTTTCCTCCGAAATTACGTGCATCGTCTGTCCTAGCATCTGTTCTGGCGCAGACGATGTACACATCGTCTCTACCGGCGGGGGCGGACGAATTAATACAATTATCCTCTCCCTACCTATGCCCGTTTCCCTCCAATTGTGAAAATCAATCACCTTTTTAACTTAAATCACCTCTCCCTTTAGCTATTTGCAGTGCTATAAAGCATACTTTCGAAAATATTCTTCAATTTGAATAAAAAATCAGTCTGTTTTTGAATCAATGTAAAGTTTTTTTTCTAATTTTGGGGCTCAGTTAATGCCTCACGCGTAGCCATCCCCCTAATGGTTTTACGTAAAAATATATCTCCCGATGCGTATCTGTATTTTTATTACAGGTCTATCGATTCGCATACCGTTGGGTATGAAGTAGATGTGTTATCTTTTCTAAGAGGGGTGTTTCTGGATGGATTTATAATATTTATATGAAATATCATCTAGGGTATGAAAAGAAACATATTGTTATTGATTTACTTTTTGATTATTAATATAGCTCTTTCTGCTCAAAGTAGTCTGAGTGTATCCAATCGAATAATTTGTTATTCTGATACGTTAATCTTGTCATCTTCATTTACTTCAAAAAATGAAACAGAAATAAGATGGCAGTATCGAAATAAAGGAATGGATTGGAGTAATATTAATTCAAAGCTATTTGAAAGTTTTGTTAATGGATATATTCTAAAGATATTTGATTTTAAAAATATAGACTCGTGTTATTTCAGATGTGTATATCATGATTTACTCACTAATTCAGATTCTATTTCAAACGTTGAAAGTGTTCTAGTTCAAGGTCCAGTTTCAAAACCAATAATTTCAAAAATAACCAATCCAATTTGCTCTGGATTAGATTCTGTTGAGATAAAGATTGAAAATGGATTAGGAGCCAATAGTAATGAATACTTGTACCAGTGGCAGACATCAGAAAATGATGGATTATATATTGACATTACTGTCCCATTAAAATCTAAAAATGTTCTTTGAAATATTTGAAATTTAGTTAGTTGCAAGCCTTTTGCGAGCGAACGGACTTGAATTTTTAATTTTGCATCAGTCTAATCTGATTGCATATGTATCAAGACAAATACGTTTTCGCTCAACTGGTCTCGTTTCAGAATCGTAGTAAATTCAATCGTATTGTTGCCAAATATGATGGAGATAAATATGTGAAGCATTTCACCTGTTGGAATCAATTGCTTGCTTTGATGTTCGGACAATTGTCAAACCGTGAAAGTTTGCGGGATTTGATTGTAGCACTTGATGCTCATCACTCCAAATCTTATCATTTGGGATTGGGCAAAAATGTTTCAAAATCATCTCTTGCAAGAGCCAATCAAGACAGAGACTATCGCATTTTTGAAGAGTACGCTTACTATCTGGTTAATGAAGCAAGACAGAAAAGAGTATCTGATATTTTCAAACTGGGTGGCAATGTATATGCCTTCGATTCAACAACGATTGACCTATGTCTTTCTGTCTTTTGGTGGGCAAAGTTTCGCAAGAAAAAAGGGGGAATCAAAGTACATACATTATACGATGTAGAAACACAGATACCTGCTTTCTTCCATATCACTGAAGCGTCAGTGCATGACTCAAAAGCAATGAAAGAAATTCCTTATGAATCAGGTTCTTATTATATATTTGACAGAGCCTACAACAGCTTTAAAATGCTGTATAAGATTCATCAGATAGAAGCTTTCTTTGTTGTCAGAGCCAAGAAGAATCTGCAATACAAAACCATCAAATGGAAACGCAGATTACCCAAAAATGTGCTCTCTGACATCACGATTGAATTGTCCGGATTTTATCCCAGTCAATACTATCCTGAAACACTTCGTTTAGTCAGATATTGGGATGAAGAGCAAGAACGTGAGTTCGTCTTCTTAACCAATGCGATGCATATTTCAGCTTTTCAAGTTGCTGAACTTTACAGGAATCGCTGGCAAGTTGAGCTGTTCTTCAAATGGTTGAAACAACATCTGAAAATAAAGAAATTCTGGGGTACTACGGAGAACGCAGTTCGGATACAAATCTATGTTGCAATATGCACTTACTGCTTGGTGGCAATCGTCCAAAAAGACATGCAACTTGATAGGAGTACATATGAAGTTTTGCAAATTTTGAGTATATCTTTAACCGATAAAACTCATCTGAGAGACTTGTTCGACAGAACTAAATTTCAAAATGACAAAGATCGTTTTAGGCTTAATGAGCCAAACTTATTTAATTTTTAATACGTCCCGATTTTAATGGGACACTAGTGATATTTCATAAATCCTCAATACTCTCACGGAATAAAATACCGGCATAGAACATTGACTACAAAGCAATTATCATTCAATATTCAAATATTTAAAACAAAGAGAGCAATGTTTAATCAGTTTTTCGTAAATTTGTGCTGACAATTAATACTTCGACACCAGATTATCAGATGTATGAAACAAATTTTTAAACTAATCCTTATATTGTTTATGACAACAAATGCCTTTGCCGAAACAGAGAAGAGCAAAAAAAGCCTTGTATTGATTGAAACATCAATGGGTAATATCAAAATTGAACTTTTCGACGAAACCCCTCAACACAGAGACAACTTCCTGAAATTGGTGAAAGAAGAATTCTTCAACGATTTGCTTTTTCACCGGGTTATCAAAGATTTTATGATACAGGGTGGAGATCCGGATTCGAAGAATGCACCAGCCGGAAAGTCTTTGGGCTCTGGTGGTCCGGGCTACACTATCCCGGCAGAATTTGTTTATCCACGCTATTTTCACCAAAGAGGAGCACTCTCTGCTGCCCGCCAGGGAGATCAGGTAAATCCTGAAAAGAAATCCAGCGGATCGCAATTCTACATAGTTTGGGGGAATAAGGTTAGTAATGGCCAACTCGACACGATGGAAATGCAAGCGAATCAGGGCAGACAAAAAAAGATATTTGACAGAATGGCTGCGGAACGCCGCGATCAAATAATGGAATTCAGAAAGAGCCGCAATCAGGAAGGCCTGAATCAATTGCAGGAAGAACTGATAAAACTTTCTGCTGAAGAGGTTAAAAATACCCCTCCGTTTAAATTCACGGAAGAGCAGCGCAAAGCTTATACGACTGTGGGCGGAACTCCTTTTCTCGACAACGAATATACTGTATTCGGCCAGGTGATAGAAGGTCTTGAAATTATCAACAAAATACAACAAGTAAAAACAGCCACCGGAGACAGACCTATAGAAGATGTAAAAATGAAAATGAAAATTGTGAACAAGTGATTGAAATAAACAGACATACGTTGGAAAACGGACTTCGGGTACTTCATCACAAAGACAATACAACACAAATGGTAGCACTTAATGTGCTGTACGATGTAGGTTCGAAAGATGAAGACCCCGAAAAAACCGGTTTTGCTCATCTTTTTGAGCATCTAATGTTCGGCGGAAGTGCCCATATTCCGGATTTTGACACACCGTTGCAAGAGGCAGGCGGAGAAAATAACGCCTGGACCAGTAACGACTGCACGAACTATTATTGCCAGATTCCGAAGCAAAATATTGAAACTGCATTTTGGTTGGAATCGGACAGAATGCTGGCTCTCGACTTTTCGCAAAAAAGCCTGGATACTCAAAAAAGTGTAGTAATTGAAGAGTTTAAGCAAAGAAATCTGAATCAACCGTATGGCGATATCCAGATGCTTATTCGTCCACTTGCCTATCAAGTGCACCCCTATCGCTGGTCAACCATTGGCAAAGAGATTTCGCATATCGAAAAAGCTACATTGGAAGACGTAAAGGAGTTCTTCTACAAACATTATGCTCCCAACAATGCTATATTGGCAATAACGGGAAATATTGACTGGGAAGAAGCTCTGAAATTGACGGAAAAATGGTTTGGTTCGATTGAAAAAAGAGAGATCGCCTTACGGGATTTACCCAAAGAACCCGAACAAAAAACCGCGAGAATTCTAGAAGTAACCAGAAATGTTCCACAGGATTGTATTGTAAAAGCATATCATTCGCCAGAACGTACATCACCCGATTATCATACTTCCGATTTACTGTCGGACGTACTCTCAAACGGAAGATCTGCCAGATTATTTCAGGAACTGGTAATGAACAGGAAGCTATTTAGCGAGGTGAATGCATATATTGGCGGAGATATCGAACCCGGACTTTTTTTTGTAACCGGCAAGCCAATCCCCAACATCTCACTCGAGGAGGCAGATGAAGTATTAACTGCTGAACTTGAGAAGTTGAAAAATACAGAGATAACAATGTACGAACTGGAAAAAGTACAAAACAAGTTTGAATCCAATGATCTTTTTTCGAATATCAGCTACCTGAATAAAGCCTCAAATATCGCCTACCACGAGCTCTTTGGAAAAGCAGAAGATATCAATACGGAGATTTTGAGGTACAGAGCAGTAACACCTGAAAAAATAAGAACTCTGGCAAATAAAATCTTTAGGAAAGAGAACTGTTCTACTCTATATTACAGAGCCAGTCGCCAATAACTCCATGGTTTTCCACAGTTTATCGTCGGGTACCGGTGCAGTAAGTTCGATCATTTCTTTCGAAACCGGATGCACAAAGCTCAACTTGCGCGCATGCAGACTGATGCCTCCATCCGGATTCGAGCGATCGAATCCGTATTTTAGATCACCTTTTATGGGAGATCCTATTTTGGATAATTGACATCGGATTTGATGATGTCTTCCTGTTTTCAAGTCAATCTCCAACAAAGTGTAATTGTCCGACTGAGCAATGATACGGTATGACAACGTTGCTTTTTTAGCCTCTTTCCGATCCGATTCATAAGCTACAGACTTGTTTTGCTTTTCATTTCTAAGCAGATAATGAGTAATCTCAGCCTCAGCAGTCTTTGGTCTGTTTTTTACAATTGCCCAATAGGTCTTTTTCACTTCATGAACTTTAAACATCTCATTCAATCGGGTAAGCGCTTTGCTCGTTTTGGCAAAAAGGACAAGCCCACTTACCGGCCTGTCGAGTCGATGCACAACACCTACAAAGACATTTCCGGGCTTGTCGTATTTATGCTTAATCCAATCTTTGAGGATTTCGGACAATGGTTTATCTCCGGTTTTATCACCCTGTACAATTTCGGAAGTTGATTTATTGACAACAATTACGTGATTATCTTCGTAGATGACTTGCATAAAACTGAATAATAAAAGAAAAGAGTCAAAGAGAGAATCACATATTCAACTCTTTAACTCTTTCTATATTTCGATAATTAATATTACATATTCATACCACCACACACGTGGATAGTTTGTCCGGTAACATAAGATGAAAGATCAGATGCCAGGAATACACATACATTAGCTACATCTTCGGGAGTGCCACCACGCTTGAGGGGAATACCATCAGCCCATGCTTTGCGCACATCTTCGGGCAACTGATGAGTCATTTCGGTGATAATAAAGCCTGGTGCAATCGCATTGGCACGAATGCCACGAGAACCCAACTCTTTTGCCATAGATTGAGCCAATCCAATCATACCTGCTTTTGACGCAGAATAGTTTGCTTGTCCTGCATTGCCAGATACACCTACCACAGAGCTCATATTTATAATACTACCCGATTTTTGACGCATCATAACAGGAGTACAAGCGTGAACAAAGTTGAATGCAGATTTGAGGTTTACATTAATAACCATATCCCACTGCTGCTCAGTCATACGCATCATTAAACCATCACGTGTAATACCTGCATTATTTACCAAAATATCTATGCGGCCAAAATCTTTCTGAATCTCGGCAACAACATTGTGTGTATCCTCAAAATTTGCTGCGTTAGAAGCATAACCTTTAACCTTAACACCCAAAGCTTCAATTTCAGCCTCTGTAGCTTTGGCATTTTCATCAATATTCAAATCAGTAAATGCAATATTACAACCCTCTTGTGCAAACTTAATTGCGATAGCTTTACCGATACCACGTGCAGCTCCTGTAACGATAGCTACTTTTCCTTCTAATAATTTCATGATAATCAATTTTTATTTAGAAATAATAAATATAATCTTTCTGCAAAACAACATAGTTAAAACTGAATGAGCAATCCACCACTGGAATATCCACCTCCAAACACTGTTATCCCAACCAAATCTCCAGCCTTAAACCGGCCTTGATTCTCAGCAACTACAATCATTGAACTTGGAGATCCTGTATTGCCGTATTTTTCAATATTATTCAAAAACTTATCGTCGGAAAGATCAAGTTGATTGGCTACATTGGCCACAATTCTTTTGTTTGCCTGGTGAGTTACCACATAATTCAAATCCGAAATAGTTTTCCCCTGATTCTGAGTCATTACATTCAAAGCTTCACACATATATTTAGTAGCATTGATAAAAACATCTCGTCCATCGGGCATAACAAGACCTTCAGTACGCGGACGAAGGTATACTCCGTCTGTACTCTTACCCACAGTACCCAATGCACGTGTAAAAACCTCTAATACACGGGGTTCATTTGCAGCAGAACTCTCTTTTGACACAAAAAGGGCAACAGCTCCATCCCCCCAAAGGTGACCCGATTGCGGATCTGCCTCGTTGCTGTAGGATGTATTGTGTTCTGAGGAAACAATTAACGCTTTTGTTGCTTTACCAGCGGCAAAAAAACATTCGGCCACCTCAACCGCATTTACCAGAGAAGAGCAGGCAGATGAGAGAAAAAAAGCTTTTGCATTTTCAATTCCAAACTCTTTTTGTACCCGATGAGCCAAAGTTGCTACTGTATCATAAGGTGTATAGGTGGCTCCAATAACTAAATCAACATCTTTAACATCATAAGGCAATGCAGACAAGGCGCTTTTTACAGCTTCAATACCCATCGTCTGTGTATTTTCATTTTGCGATGCTTTTGAGCGTGTAGAAATACCGGTACGCTGCAAAATCCACTCATCAGTAAGGCCGTTTACATTTAAAAAATAGCTATTGGGAACTCTTTCTGAAGGGACATAATATCCCATTGCATTGATAAACATATCCTTTTATTTATTTATTATTTTCTTAATCCTTTGAATAAGAGATTGACAATTTCTTCGCGCAGGTGAGTACGTTCTACACCCAATTCATTAAATACACCCCGGATGTAGGGTACATCCAGCCCTTTTAGCGAATAATGCAAAACAAGTACCATCGATTCAACATCCTGAATATCAAAGACTCCCTGGTCGATACCATCTTGCAGAATGCGACGAATCAGGGCAATTTCTTTTTGATCAAATTGTTTACGCACCATCTCTACGCGCCAGATGTCTCTGAAAAAATCAGCACGAAGTGTTCCATTCCGATATACGGTTTCTTTGACAGCTTCCAGTCGTGTAAATATAAATCGGGTGAGTTTCTCGTCAGGTGCAAGATTCTTATTTGCAACCTCCTCCAGCGTCTTAATAAGTTGTTGCAATTCAGATTCAACAACGGCCAGATAGACCTCATTCTTGCTTTTAAAATAGGTATAAAGAGTTCTGCGCCCCTTCTTAGAAGCGACAGCAATATCGTTCATCGTCGTATTTTCTACCCCTATTCGGGCAAAAAGCTGACGAGCTACATCTACCAATAATTCTCTCGTGCGGGAAATAGACATTTTTTGTTATGAATTGCACATTGGATAATAAATCGTGCAAAAATACAATCTTTTTTGCACAATCAAGTGTTAAATGTGTAATTATTTTGGTAATTTAGGTCTTTAGAGTTCTTTTTTATGGGTTTTTAGTTGCATTACAGGCTTGTATAGCATCAGCGCATCTCTCTCCATCAATTGCTGCCGAAACAATTCCACCGGCATAACCAGCTCCTTCTCCACAGGGATATAAACCTTCGAACGATATATGCTGTAGCGTTTCTTTGTTTCGGGGAATTCTGACCGGTGCAGACGTGCGTGTTTCTACTCCAATCATAACCGCTTCATTTGTAAGAAAACCTTTATTTGTTCGTCCAAAATTGAGAAACCCTTCCTGCAATCTGTCCGTTATAAACCGGGGCATCCAGTCTGTAAGGCGGGAACTGACAAGCCCGGGAACATACGAACTGACAGGTAAATCTTTCGATAGCTTTCCCTTTACAAAATCATCCATTCGTTGAGCCGGAGCAGATTGAGTGCCTCCACCCTGAATAAAACAATCCAGCTCTAGTTGCTCCTGGAATTTTAGCAACGCAAGTTCTCCCCACGAAGAATACTGAGGCAAATCTTCGGGCTGAATCTCTACTACCATACCAGAATTAGCCCATCTTGATCCTCTTCCGGATGAAGACATCCCATTTACAACTACTTGCTCCGGGCCACTGGCTGCCGGCACAACTATACCACCCGGGCACATACAAAAACTGTAAACGCCACGGCCTTTCGACTGTGTCACCAAGCTATATTCAGCAGCAGGCAAATAAGCTCCCCTACCCTCAGGGTTATGGTATTGTATTTGATCGATCAATTGTTGTGGATGTTCCAGACGCACTCCAATAGCCAACCCTTTTGACTCAAGAGCTATCTCATTTTTCTTCAGCAAATAATAGACATCCCGGGCTGAATGCCCTGTTGCCAAAATTACCGGCCCCAAGAAAATCTTTCCGTTGTGGGTTTCAATTCCGCGGACTTTCTTTCCGTTGATCAACAACTTTTCCATGCGTGTTTCGAAATGCACCTCTCCTCCACATGTAATAATCTGATTCCGGATATTGGCAATTACACCCGGCAATTTGTCTGTGCCTATGTGCGGATGAGCATCAATTAGAATGGCCGGATTGGCTCCAAACTGACACAATATATGCAAAATCCGATCAATATTACCTCTCTTTTTGCTTCTGGTATATAACTTACCATCCGAAAAAGCACCCGCGCCCCCTTCGCCAAATGAATAATTTGACTCAGCATTAACCAAATGATTTCTGCTTATCAGGGCTATATCCCTTTTGCGGTCTGTCACATTTTTTCCTCTTTCGACAACTATTGGGCGTAAACCCAACTCTATCAGCCTCAAAGCAGCGAACAGGCCTGCTGGCCCGGCTCCAACCACTATTACCGATTCTGCATCCGAAACATCCCTGTATTCGTTCAATTTCACCAGATTTTCATCGGGCAGCTCATCAATATAAATCAATAACTTCAGGTTGAGATAAACTGTCTTCTGCCTTGCATCAATGGATCTTTTTTGTATCCGAACAGCATTTATTCTTTCAGAACTCATCGAGAGCTCTTTTGCAGCAATACGAATGAGAGATTGCTCCGTGACAGCATCGCGGGGCAATACACGCAACAATAGTTCTTTTTGCATGATTATTTTATTTTAAGCACTTCATCTACAGCAGTCAAAACAGGCTCAATAGATAATCTTTTTCCGGTCGACTTCAACATCCAGTTATCGGGTGTCACTCTGCCAATGGTAAACATTCGCTCAACTTCTTCTCCGAAATTTCTACCTGCAATCTGATTCTCTAGCTGAAACTGTATTAAATGACCAAAAGAATATGCAGACAGATAGAGCGGATATGAAATCATGTGGCTATAGATTCCAAGCAGGAGCTGATCTTTTTTTCCAAATACAGGAGCATAATAGCAGTTCCAAACATCCCTCGAAATACACAGAACCGCCTCTCTGAGCTCTGTCGAAGTGGCATCCGGATGTGCATAAAGCCATTTCCAAACACGAATATCGACAAGTGAAACACCTATAATTTCGTACAATGACCAAAAATTATCCAGAACGATAAGTTTGTTGGTTTCTGTAGTACGACTCTTTATTCCTAATAATTCCAGATCCCGGCTCTGAAACATAAATGCCAAGGCTTCGGTGAATGCAGTATTGGGAACACCATTGAGCAAATAGTAATCCACATCATACAAAGACAGTGTTTGCTCTACATTGTGACCAAATTCGTGTATAGCGATGTTATAACCCTTGTAATCCATACCCGAAGCAGCAATTCGCGTTCGCAAATGAGCTTTATCGCCACGCATCAGCGCCCCGGCGGCATGCCCCGATCCCCGGGCAGCATCCACAGCAATCTTATCACTCAGGTAGCTTGCTTTTGTTGGCGAAAATCCCAGAGTTCGAAGTATTTCAAGCAAATCTTTTTGTAATGTATTTGCATCCGGATATTTCCCGGAGGTAATTGAAGTTAGATTATCCTGAACTAAAACACTTCTTGGCTTAAAACCATCGTACCAGATATCAAACGGTTCAAGCTTCCGATTCAATCGCTTGCGTATCTCTCCACTTACCTTTTTTACCTGAGGAGAGGTCAGAAAATTCACAAAGAGATCTTCTACGTCCTCGAGAGGCATCTCCATTTCACTTTCAAAGTTACGCTTCAAAACCGTATTTAGAGATGTGTCGTAGCAGGCATCCTGACGCTTCAACTGATGAAAAAGACTCAGCATTACAGAATACCTGTTATTGTTTTCCTCTTTGAAATCAATCTTTTTATTCAGCAAAAAAACCTCGTTTGTATATGGATTCCAATTATATTGGGGATTATTGATCACACACTCAGGTATAGACTGCTCTACAATGCGTTGCATCACCTGAGATAAAATCCGTTGTTTGTCTAAGCCCTTATCTCGATCCGAATAATTTGCCTTTATTTCATCTCTCAGATTCCAATGTGATAAAAATTTCGCATCTTTGGAAAAAAGTGAGTTTCCGTAATTATCCCGCAACATTCCGGCCATGATATTATACGATGCAATATACATTTCGGCTTTGTTGAGAGAAGCAGAGTAATCCAATATCAGCTGTGAGGGCATTCTCACTTTAAACAAATCACCTAATCTGGAATAAGCCCACTCTTTTCTTGTCCAGTTTTTGCCCAAAGTATTCTTCTCCTGTAAAGAAAAAGAGGGAAAATTTAAAGCAATAACAAAAGCTATTTTATTGGTATAAAAGTCATCCATCCAATGTGCGCCTGGGTTATATCCACCAAACAGTTCATCCATCTCGCTGTAATTACCACGATCAAGGTCCAATGGTTCTCTCAACCGAAGTGACATCAAATTAAAATGGCCATTGATAATTTCAAAATTACGGGAGAAAGATGCAAAAACAGCATCAATATCCTGCGGTAAATATTTGAAATTATTCTGACAAAATGATTTAAAATCTGCTTCTGTGCCATCTTGCTCAATCCACAACAATGCACATTTCCTCACACCTCGTTCAATCCTGAATCTATTTTCCGCCGGGTATTTTGAGGAAAGACTCTCTATAGTCTGCTTAACGGTTAGATCAGTTATCCAACAACGTTGCTTTGCTTCACTATTTTGCATAAATAATATTGAAAAGAACAAGAAAAAACCGACTACTCTCTTAATCATATCAGTGAAATTAAATTGATTATTCGTCAATATAAACTTTTACATTTTGTAAGGCTGGCAACTCAAAATACCCCCGATGTTGCATCAATTGTTTCTTTTCTTCACTACCACATTCTATGTAATACAACTTGCGGGAAGCGAATTTATCCCAACTGATACGAAGTGGTTCATTGGATGATATTTCAAGCGATTTATCATTAAATATCACATTTGCCGATAATTCTGCCGATTCCCCCCTAACCACAAAGCCCTTACATTGCAATTCCTGACCTTTTCCGATATAAACTGACGCGAGTGAATCCTGACGCCACTCAACCGTAGCAAAAGTACCCCAAAATGAACCACCCGGAATATACCCTCTTCGTTTTGAATCGGCAGAAGAGAGAATCCAATAATTACGATTATTCTTACAAACAATATTCAATGAAGTTTGCTTTCCTTTGAAATTATGATTTAACCAATCTACAGACAATACTTCGTATTTATCTGCTCCCTGGAATGGCTCCAAAACAGAAACAAAAGGTTTATTGAAAGCCTCCCCCTGGTTATGCACAAGCAATGTTGGCAATGACAGAGAATCATAAGGAGCTGCAGATAATTCCGACTTTGGAGACATTCCGGTATAATAACTACGACCTTTTACCCCGGGCATCAAAACCTGCATATACGAACTTCCGGACTTCTCCTTTTCCAAAGCAAACAGCGATATCAAACCTTCGTCGGTCTCCCCTGTTGTCTGTGTTTCCTTAATAAACCGCAATCCCGGAAAATCAGGTTCCACCAAAGGTATCGTATCTTTATGCATTAAAACCAACTGACGATCTTTTGAGTAAATTGTCTGTCGGGTTCCAATGTTGTGATACAGATAATCATTCCATAAATCATTATCTGCGCGAAAAATATCTACATAAAAGCCGGAAGTAGGAGATGTCCTGATCAGAGAAATCACCCGCTCCTCATTGGTCTTGGTAAACGGCTCCAAATATTTGGTATAGGTAAATGATTGATTTAACGAAACTGCTTCTGAATCTATTGAGGGCTCCATAGACACGAGTTCGATTTGCCCTATTGATTTTGCAGTACCACCACCTTTATAAATTCGTTCAGGACTAGAACTACCGGCAGCTACCACAGTATTGTGCGCAGCCCATTGTGTATAAAACTGAATATGCATAGAATCCCGTTGGTTTTTTCCAATACCCGGATCAACGCCCATTACACGCCCCAAACCATAAAATTCAGCACTCATACCATTTGCATGATTTCCCGAATAGGTAGCCCCCTGCACACCACACATCAAACCGTTTTGAGGGTTCATTCCGTTTCTCTGAAAATAATATTTCGCATAATCAATCACACCTGTTCGTTTCCAAAAGTCGTCTGCCAACACACTATTTTCGTTGTCGGGAACATTCATTAACAAGCCCAGTAAGTCCCCCTCTTCCCGCGCATATTTCCCACGCTTTACAAGAAGATTCAATAAGCCGTGCAGCTCATCCGTATTTCCTTTTCTTTTCATAGAATTCAGAGCAAGAGAAAGCTCCAGAATCTTCCCATCCGGATGAGGGTGATTAATATCACCCAAGACAGGCAATGATAAATCGGGAAAGGCCGAATACATACGCACTTCACCCATTTGAACAGGAAAATTATACGCATTTAAGACCTGTACATTGTTTTTCTCCAATGCCCAGACAGATAAAAGTAAATTGTAAATAGCTGTAGCATGTTTACCCGGATCCTTAAAAAAACCATCTTTAGAAATTAACTTATTAAGCGCAGACCTCAAACTAAGATTCCCAAAATCCCGGGCAATAACAGTATCTTTTTCGATTACAAAACCCAATAACTTATCTCGTTTCAATGGGTTTTCAATACTCAAAACACTATAAACCAACATAGGACTTTTCATAGCAAAATCATTAATCTCTCCATTCGATATTAATGTTCGGGCCAATTTCTCAAAAACAGCCTGATAACATGTTGTATCATATCCATTTTCGGCCAGGTAATCGCCCAGAAAATCGTATACCAGCAACATTGGAGCATATTCTGTATCTCCATTTATCCTGCTGGAAAACAGCCCGGCATATCTCGAACCAATTATAGGATTCTGATAATTTGCGGCAGTCACCCATTGCTGAAATACATCAGCAGCAAGCCTGGCATACTCTTTTTCCTGAGTCAACCAATATAATACTGCAGCATCGAGTGCAATTCGATTAATCTGACCATTAATTACCTCACTAAACTTTGATGGATCAACCAAATCGTACTTTCTCGAAAGGGAATTAAAAAGGGGTATTCTGTTTTTTGTATTATAAGGCAATAAATCATCGACTGTGGGAAGCCTGTACGGAAAAATATCCCGTGTTTCAGGTCTCGATTCCCCTATCGAATAACGAATTGTTGGTGCTGGAGCATTACCCCATACAGAATCTGCCTCGAGTCCATTCTTTGAAACACGTAAATGAGTATAATATCTGCCTTTTTCCCGGTTAAGTAAATATCTGCTGGTCAGCCACGTCGGATCATACTCCGTGGTCATACTATAATGTGACACATAAGGATAAACTCTGTTTTTCAAATCATTAAAAACCCGGGATGCCCATTTATCTGTTTTAATCTTATTTAGAATAGCAGACTTATCCCGATTATTTACCAACAAAGAAGGAAACTCCTTTGCTTGTATAGCCACAATTGTGCACAGAAATAGAATTACAACACGAATGCGATATATATATGTTTGCATGGTTTTAGTTTTGTGATATACTTGCAAAAATAAGGAAATAATACCCTAATACCGCCTGTTTTTCCCTTTATTCAGATAAACAAAATGAAAGTGATGGAGTTTTATTGATTTTTAACACACACTTACAACCACACAAGAGTGGCATATTTTCAGAAACATGTCCAACCGGAAAACCAAATGCAACAGGAAAGTCATACTCAGAAATAACGTCCCAAAGCAACTCCGGAAGATTTTTTTGCATTTCAGAATCCTCTTCATAATCTGTAAATTGACCAACAATTAACCCCGATATTTTCTCAAAGAATCCACTCATCTTCAGGTTATACATCATTCGTTCAACCTGATACGGTCTTTCGCCAATATCCTCAATAAACAAAATTGTATTCTCTGCACTCACATCAAAGGGAGTACCTCTTAATCCCTGTAAAACAGATAAATTCCCCCCTCTTAAAATCCCGTTGCATTCGCCATTCCGGTTTAAGGAGTGTGCGTCAAATTTATAAACCGGACGCTTTCCTCTCAACATATCAGAAAAAGCAATAACCGTTGGATCTGAGGGGTCTTCATCTGCCAAATGACGCGCCATAGGTGCATGCATAGACGCAATTCCACAATTCTGCGACAAAGCATGAAGTGCTGTTATATCACTGTAACCAATTAGCCATTTGGGATTATTTCTAATCAAATCCGGGTTTATTTTTGAAAGCAGATGAACCACACCGTACCCTCCGCGACTACAAAGGATTGCTTTCACATCCGGATTTTGATAGGCATCGACTAAATCAGACAAGCGTTCTTCATCAGTACCTGCATATCTACCGTGTACAGATTTTGCATATCTGCCCACTACGGGATGAAAACCCATTGAAAACAACACATCTGCTGCCCTGTCAATATATACAGGATCTATTCTCCCCGACGGAGATATAATTCTGATTTGATCTCCGTCGCGGAGTGATTGAGGTATTATCATCTGAACTAATGAATTTACCATTGACACAATGAATCAATGAAAGATGCACTGCCATCACGTAACCATCCATCCAGCTGAGCCACTTCTTTCAACTGCTGACCTCTAAACCGGGGAACTACCATGTACCCGCAAGCCAGTTCAGGTAACGCAGTCATGTCTCCCCACAATTTCTCAAATTGTGTTATGGGAAAAACATCCTCCTGTCCTTTTCCCCACCTCTTTTTCACATCTTTAATGGTTACATAAGTTGGCATACGACGCGACATCTGCCAAACGGCCGCTTTTACCTTCTCCGGGTCTGATAAATCCTTTCTGTCGAGCCCAAAAACAACCAACAACTGGTCGATATCCACCCAAAATGAATTCGAATTGTAATAAGATAAATCAAACTCAATCTTTTCATCCGGTAAAGACATACCTTCGACAAGTCTGACCTTTCCATTTATTCTGGCTAATCCGCCCCCTCTGTCATCGAGTTTCCTGGAAATAACTTCTACTGTAACAGCATTCCCTTTCGAAATATGATACCCCAAATATGCCGGGTTTGCATTGGCTCCTAACGTGTCTATGTTGTGAATAAACAGGTACTTAAGATTTGGAGAATTTGTCAATAGCTCGTTCAATCGACCATTTAAGAAAAGATTGGGCACCTCATACCAATGTCCAACCGGATGAATACATTGATTGGGCAAATTATCTGTATAATCCTCAGCTTCTCCATTTGTTTTAGCCCAGTTGATGAGAGCCTGCTGCAAACTTTCGCGCATTTTCTGAGATTGTTCGTCGAGAACCTGCCTGGCAGTCTCTTCCCACAAAAAACGCAAATCACGTTCTGTTGGGATCAACCTCAGGCCAATAGCTCTACCCGGCGAAAGAACTAATTCTCCCGGATAATTGTAATTATTTTCCAACTTGAGATACTGCTCTATAGCCTCATGAGTAGAATAACTGGTGGTAAAAATATGTGGCAATTTACACGAAAAATCAGTCATCGTTTTTCTGCTTTTAGCCAAATGAACCTCTACAAAATTTCGGTGCTTTCCCGATAATTTTGCAAATGGATTGAGCGATTTAACAACTCCGGATCCCTTCGTCCATCTCGTTCCGGCTCCACCGGCTAAAGATATGATGGCTAATTCTCCGTTTTGCAAAGCACGAACTCCTATTTCTCTGTATTTCTCTGTATTTTCAAACCGGGCATCAAAGACATCATCTTGCAAAACATCTTCAATTTTACTATTAATCGGAAGTCTGTTTTGTGCCATTCCTATACGGCCAGATTTCAAATCATCCTTAATCTGCTTGTGCTGAACAGGGTCAAAACCATGCAGACTCAATAGTTGATTCAGAGCCAACTGATTAGCCGTAGCATTCTCACCCTGTGGCATCATTCTCTCAAATAAGTGTGAAACGAAATTTCCATACAATGGGTTCAATTTATTCGCCTTTCCCAATAACTCCAGCTCTTTACGCTGACATTTTGTCAGGGTGTTAAGCTCTCGTTTCAGCAAAGCAGGAGTCGTAAGCGTATAGTATCCCTCCGGTAACATGGACTCTTCGCCATATTGCATTTGTGCATAAGTGCCATTATCGTTGATTCTGAAATCATAAACAACCGGCTCCATGGCGAAAGGAACTGCATGTATCAGCTTCTTTTTTACATCCCGCATGATTTCCCCCAATCGTTTTTGGGCAATTTGTTTGACTGCCGGGTCGAAAATAAAACCCATTCCACCGCCAGACATTCCACCCATCATCCAAAAACCCCAAAAATCAGCACCAAACTCACGAGTAACAATCTTAATCAAGGTTTCGGTATAATAATTTGCTGACCAGGGAATAATTGTTTGAATCGGCCCCTCAAAATTTTGTTGAGTAAATTGGCCTATTTCTTTAACCTGACCCGTTTTCAGCTTATCAACAACCTCTTCGAAGAAATGAATTGCTTTTTGTCTGGCCTCCCACTCCTTTTCAGATCTAAGAAGATATTTTTCCGTTACCATTTCAAGAATAGGCCCAACATCCTGCGCCATTCCACCGTGAACAATCACCAAACTATCCTGCAATCTTTGATATATATCAGCACAAACACCGTCTCCCTCCAACACTTTATGCTTAGGAAGCAAACGTCCTTTACTCACACCATATTCAGGATCCGACATAGTAGCTTCAACACCTTGAATCAGCTTCATTCCGGGCCAAACACCACCAGAGTCCTGCCAACCACCACCTGAACCTCCAATCCATTCACCTAAAATCGCTTTTGCAGCGACTAAACGACGCTCGTCCTCTATCAGGCTACCTTCCAAAGACTGTGTTTGTCCGGTTGCACGCATACACAACGAAATCAACGATGCCAACAAATTAGTAGATACAGCAAGACGGGAACCCTTCGGAATATTGTTCACCTGACTGACCAGCTCAATACCACGACCTTCACCAACCATTTTTTCCAACACCTGAGACAGAGGTAAATCTGCCCCCTCCATACCCGGAGGTATAATTCCGGATGCAATAACGGCAGCCTTAATCAATCCCAGGTAGTCCTTGGCAAAATCAAATATGTCTGATAATTTATGTATTGATGCCGATGTGGTCAAATCTATACTGGTCAACCTCAATACAGGTTCATCAATCACCCTCAAATAAGTGTCAATTGGAGGCTTTGGAACAGAGGATGCACCTCCTAATACACTCAAATCCACCGAAATATTGAGCACTTTTGCCCCTTCTGGAAAATCCATTCCCAAAAAGAAAATATCACTCCATCCACTGTGCGTCAAATCCATTCTTACAGGTGTCGATTCGTGCAACAGCGGATACATTCCCGTTTTCGCATCTTTCACTAGCAGCTCTTTTCGGAACGTGAGTGGATGATCATCCGGATGTCCCGTTCGAAACATCCACTGATTGCCGGGTGTTGAGCGCACACTTCTTTTCACCTGATTGGCCAAAGACTGAAATGCCAACTGATGATAAGCATCTGCCAGCCCACTCGAAATTCCTTCGTTTGCACCTTTCCGATTCTGAACATTCAAAAACAAATCAATTGCCTCTTCGAATCTACGATTGAGCATGTGTTCGTAAGCCTCATAAGGAATAATACCTTCGCTGCTTATGCCTGCACACATCGGTATATAAAACCGATGAATTGCATACAGAAAAAAGAGAGCTCGTACCCGATGATATAGATTACTTTCTTCATGCCGAAACAACTCCAACTCTTCACACTCACACTGTAATTCAAACAATGTTGCATTCTGACAAACACTTTCCAACGAAAGGTTTTTAATTGTCGGATCTTCGGATATAATAATTGAGGTAAGTTTACCCATAATGTATAGACTTATATTATCAAATAAAGAAATCAGGGAAAAATTATCTACCAATAGAATGAATATCTTTTGAAACAAAAAACTCTAACAATTCAGCCATAAGCTTATCTCTGTCTTTCCCGGCAAGAGCCAAAGACAACTGAGCCTTAAACAAGCCATACTTTGCGCCCATATCAAAACGATAGTCATTTTTCTCTAAAGCCAGATAATGTTCTTTCGATGCAAGCTCATTCAGTGAACTACTCAAATCTAATCTTTTATCGGTAGATAATGATTGCTTATGAGCTAAAATCGCCATAACACCCGGAGACAACACATGCATTCCGAAGAAACAAAGATAGTGCCCTGCACGTAGCCCTGAAACCATCAACTGCTGCTCAGCTACAGTAGGTGTAGGTTTTTCCACCACCTTGTCTACTTTATAAAGTTCATTAGAACCATGTATACGGCTGGCGCCAACAACTCCAAAATGAGGAATAAGCCCTTCTCTCGTAGGCTGCACTGCAGAAACTGAACAATTATTCAGCTCTGCCGTAGATATCAAATGTTTGGCGCAACGAATATTCGTACGACTCACATAGAGATGATCGCCCACCAGATGCAAAAAATAATCATTCCCAACAAATTCTTTAGCACAAAGCATTGCCTGGCCATAGCCGGCTGTTGTAGTTTGAGGCAGAAATGATATTACATTTTGATATTGGTCACAAGCAGCACTATATGCTTGCATATCCTCCGGATTAATAACAATGGCAATCTCTTCAATGCCTGCTTCAATCACCTCTTCAACAAGTATCTGCAATACTGTTTTTCTTTGACCGTCACTGTCTATCAGGGTTTGCAGGGGTAAATTTCTCTGATCCGGCCCTGCAGCTGTTATTACTGCTTTTGTTACTTTCATAGGTATGAGTTTCAAATTAACTAAATAAAATATGAATTGAGATAATATACAAATCTATAAAAAATTATTCTAAATGCAATCAAATCTTTATAAGAAATATACAACAAAAAAAAACGGCACCAAACTCACTTGAGATGATGCCGTTTTTTAATATATATCAAAACTAATTTTTTACAAATATTTTTTGATTATTCCTGTATCCAGCAGCTTTATTACTATACCAATCAGTGGAAACAGTACCACTATTCACCACCCATTCAGAAAATTTCAGGAAACTATTCTGAATATCCTCACCTTCAATCGGGTAATCAAATACCACTGGTGTATCTATCACCCAGGGATATTTGGATAATCCAACATACCATGTTGTTGAAAGATTAGATTTATCATCATAAGTTCCAAAATAGCTGAGAGAAGCTTTATTTGTTGGAGACAGATTTGCTTTGTGAATCTCTTTGGTTCTGTCACCGTCCACAATTATAAAGGGATTAAACGGAACTGTACCAAGAGATGCAAGCGTAACTCCACTGGTAGAAAGCTGAGAAGTATTAACAGGTGTAGGACCTGTTACCGTACCAGAATTATTATACGTGATTTTTTTCACTATTACAACCGGATCATAAACTGTTGAATTTAACACAGTATTAATATACCCCGTTTGACCACCAAATAATGTACTTGCAAAATCAAAGAATGGTATTACTAATTTTGAGGTACCACTTTCATAGCCTTTCGCATTTAGAGGAAACAAAGATCCTGCCAACAAAGTAGCACCTCCGCTATAAGTGGTAGTAATACTTTGAACATCACTTGGTGAAGAATTCAACTCCCAGGCAAAACCATTGTTGTATAGTGCTCCTACAGCCCTTGTTCGAGTATTCAAGATAACATCAACAACACGATTTAATGCATTCGTTACATATTTTATCTGATAATCCATAACTAAATCATTAAAGTCATAATCCCCTTTAACAGGCCAGCTATCTTCGAACCCAAATGATCCAAAAACATTCGCTCCCTGAGAATAATTATCGTAAGCTCTGGAGTAATCATTCGGGTAGTCATCATTCGTATTATTTACGCCATCATTATCATCATCATTTGTGTCAATTAACTTAGGATATGGCGCCGGATCCACAGAGGTCGGAGGATTCCAATTCACATAAAACAAAATATCATTAAAATTACCATCCGATGCAGGTGAAATCCCATCGCCTATTGCAATATCTTCAAATCCCAATACGAGAGAAGAGGATGTTTTGTCATATAAAATTACAGACTGAGGCTTACCTCCCGCATTTAAAGCCTTCATAGAATACTGATGCTTAACCTTATTTGCAAACAAATTATCATATGTTCCTTCATCTGTTGTTCCACCCCATCCACTGGTAACCAAAAACCATCCAATTGTTGTGCCAGCTGGAAATAAATCACCCCATGTTCCGTCTGTGGGGTCCTGGTACATCAACTTTACTTTTGTTCCAGATGCCAATCCCCCGGACATCGCTGCGTTTGAGCTTCTGGGGAATACAACAATCCGTTTGTCAATAGCACTAATACTTGCCGGAGCAGATCCTTCAGGATAGTAAAAATAACCAAATGTATTATTTAAACCAGCACCTTCAGCCAAGAAAGTAACCCAAATATTACCTGCTTCTGCCAAATATATATTTGCCAAATCGGAATTAGAGAAATATTCCGGATGGTTAATATGCTGTAAAGGACTTTGATTGACATTTATGAAATAAGGTAAAGTCGTCAAAATACGCGTTAAAAGACCAGATGGCACTACATCAACACCTGTGATATAACTTGGATAACCTGTAGTCGCATTATAACTACCCAAAACCCAGTAATTAGAAGATCCTGGATTACTGATTGCTGGAGTCAAAGTTCCGGGATTGGGAGTGGATGTTCTGGTATATGTAACCGGGATTAATGAAGATTCAGCACGTAATTTTGCACTTCTTGCCAAATTGTAATCAACAGGAAAGATGGTTTGCGAATAAGTCTTACTTTTCTTTACAACTATCTTTCTCGGATACAAAGGATTCTCAATTACAATATACACACTATCCAAATGACCGGGTACGGGAACAACAGTAGAATATTTTCCTGCTTCATCTGTACCTCCCTTAAAATTTGGCACGATAGACTTATCCAACAAATAACTACCCTTTAGATATGGATTTTGAGTATAAATTTTAAGAAAAACACCAGAAACAGGATTCCCGGAGAGATCTTTAAAGACCAAATCCAAAGACATATTAATACTATTTTCAAAAGTAAACCCTGCAGCGCTCATCTCTGCACTGTTTTTCTGTAACGTAGCATCAGATATTCTATCTTCACTGGTACAGCCGGAGAAAAATACAACTAATCCCCCAAATATAATCTGAAAGAGAGCAAATTTTAATACTTTTTTCTTCATAATATTTTCTATTTAAAACTGTTATCACTTTTTAATCATTTCAACATACAAATATAATCAATAAATTTCATGATTTCATTCATTAACGATAGCTCTGTAAAAGACAAAAGTATTACAAAAACAACAAGCTCTAATCCAACAAAATAAAAAGCAATTAAAACACTGTATAACAAAACATTACAACAAAATAAACACCAAATAAAAACAAAAACCACACATCTAAAAAATGATTAAATAATACTAACAGAATTATATATCAAACTTCTCAAATATTGAGTTCTTACTAACAAACTCGGGGATTAAAGCCTTCATAAAACGAACAGTTTCATCTGTATTTCCCAATTTTGAGCATGACACTAATTGATTTATCGCTTTTGTCACTTCCTTAAACTCATATTCACGTACCAGCGCCACCAAAATCTTCTTGTGATAAGTTGGTTTTGTGTATTCCATATCGCTCAATAACTCTTCATACAACTTTTCTCCAGGTCTTAAACCTGTGTATTCTATCTTAATATCTTTATCTGGAACAAAGCCCGCTAGCTGAATCATCCTTCTGGCTAAATCATCAATTTTTATAGGTTGCCCCATATCAAATACATAAATCTCTCCATTTTTACCAATACTACCAGCCTCCAGTACAAGCTGACAGGCCTCCGGGATCGTCATAAAGTAACGTGTTATTTCCCTATGAGTAACCGTAACCGGCCCTCCTTGTTCTATCTGCTGACGAAATCTGGGAATAACAGAGCCATTAGAACCTAATACATTTCCAAAGCGCGTAGTAATAAACTTATATTTTGAATCTTTCCTTTCGACATATTTCGCTAAAGATTGTACATACAATTCAGCCACTCGTTTTGATGCCCCCATAATATTAGTCGGATTCACCGCCTTATCTGTTGAAATCATAACAAATCGTTCTGCCCCATACCTCAAAGCATGATTTACAACATTACGAGTGCCTAAAACATTGACCAAGACCGCTTCGCAAGGATTTCGTTCCATTAGAGGCACATGCTTATATGCGGCGGCATGATATACTATCTCTGGATGATAAGTTTCAAAAAGAACAGTAAGACGCTTACTATTCCTTACATCACCAATGACAGGAACAAACATCAAATCAGGAAACCTATCTTCCAGCTCCAATTGAATATAATGAAGCGGAGTTTCTGCTGCATCGTATAGGATAACTATTTTGGGCTTAAACTTTGCCAATTGCCTGACAATTTCACTCCCTATTGAGCCCGCAGCCCCGGTCACCAATATTACTTTATCATGCAGCTGCAATGATATTCGCTCAATATTTATTTCAATTTCCTCACGTCCCAGCAAATCTTCAATTTGAATGTTTCTCATAATATTTTTTGGCACATTTCCGTCAGTGACATCCAATGGTGACTGCCCCAATAAAACCTTAACATTCATCAATGTACATATTCGAAGAAAGTCTTCAGACAATTCTTCCAGATAGTTATTATTATCAAATATTATTGTATTAATTCCAAAAGCTATTATTATAGACCTGAGCCCGGCTCCAACTTTTGCATCAATACGTGCATCCTCTATATCCGATCGAATAGTTCTGTTTTTATCAAACAAATATACAGGCAAGTCCATAATCCTTGTTTGTTTAAAATTGACATCGGTTGAAATAAAACCAACTAATTTTAAACGCCTATTGTTCCCCATAAGAATAGAGCGTGCTAGTGCAACACTACTATCCGACACGCCAAAAACAACCGCTCTTTCGTTTTTTTCTCCCTTATTCATGATTAAGCGACCATATATTTGCACAATCAAATATCTGGTAAGAATCAATAACAGCAGGGAGAGGGTAAAATTCAGCACCAAAGCAGTAAACGAAACCGGTTGATGGTATTTGAAAACAAAAACCAGAATCAATAATAGCACATTGGTTGCAGATATAGATAGAAGAATCCTCCATATTTCGTAATATGAAGAATAACGAATTATTCCTGCGTGAGTTTTCAATAAAAAAAAGAACAAACTATTCAACATCGCATTTAAAAGCAACAAAACCAACAGATTTGGTTTTGTGTATGCAATATTATGATAAACAACATTGCAAATAATATAACTTAAGAACATTGCAAATGTAGAAACAATAACATCAAGTGGGAGAATTAACATTCGATTTGCCCCCCTCGAACGAACGATTCTCCGCAAAAGAATATCAAAAAAATTTCTTAGAAGAAGAGCGTATTTCATATATTACTTATTTTCATTGAAAAAATTATCAATAGTAAAACTGACACAGAACAAAAATATTAAAGATTTATTGTTCGCTGAATCTCATCTACCACACGTTTCAAATCACCAACTTCTAATCCCGAACCAGACGGCAAACATAACCCCTGCTTAAATAACGAATCACAAACACCGTCCCCATAATAAGGCAGACCTGAGAAAACCGGTTGTAAATGCATCGGTTTCCATAAAGGCCTGGTCTCAATATTTTTACCTTCAAGCGATATACGAATCTTCTCCCGGTCTATACCACCTAATAAATCGGATTTTATCAGAATCGTCGTCAACCAATAGTTAGAAAAAAATTGCATACCGGGTTCCTGATGCACATCTATTCCATTTACAGGAGAAAGCATAGATTTATAATAAGCAAAATTTGATCTTCGTTTTTCAACTCTATCTTGCAAAACTAACATTTGACCACGCCCAATGGCGGCTACGACATTGCTCATTCGATAATTATATCCAATTTGCGAATGTTGGTAGTGAGGCGCATCATCCCTTGCTTGCGTTGCCAAAAAACGAGCCTTTTCTGCCATCTCTTTTGACTTGCACACCAAAGCACCTCCTCCGGAAGTGGTAATTATCTTATTACCATTAAAAGAAAGCACACCCAAATCACCAAAAGTTCCACACATCCGCCCCTCATATTGGGCCCCCAACGCCTCCGCAGCGTCCTCAAGTACAGCAATTTCATATTTTGCCGCAATAGTCAGAATTTCATTCATTTTTGCAGGCATGCCATACAGATGCACTACAATTATTGCTTTCGGTTTTTTCCCCTTAAGAATTCTATCAATAATAGCACGCTCCAGCTGATTTGGACAAATATTCCAGGTATCTGGTTCACTATCAACAAACACTGGTTTTGCTCCAAGATATATAATCGGATTTGCAGACGCTGCAAACGTAAAACTTTGACAAATAACCTCATCACCGACACCAACACCAAGAAGGATCAACCCCAGATGTAAAGCGGCAGTACCTGCACTAAGTGCAGCAACATGCGAATCAGATTTCAGAAAGGATTCTAAATCCCGCTCAAATCCATCCACATTTGGCCCCATGGGCACGATCCAGTTTGTATCAAAAGCATCCTTAATAAACTCTTGCTCTTTTCCACCCATGTGAGCCAGAGAGAGCCATATTCTTTTATTATTCATTATCCACAGGTATAAATAAAAAACACGTATTTGAATTTTTAATTCAACTTGTCATTGCAACATCAACCCACCATCCAGATCAATAGCAGCTCCGGTCATCCACAACGACGCATCCGAAAGCAAATAAACAACCGCATAAGCCACCTCTTCGGGCTTTCCGTATCGACGCAGGGGATAACGTAGCAGATCTTTCTCTATTGCCTCTTCCGGAATAGCAGACGATAATCTGGTTTGTATCATGCCCGGCTGGATTGCATTGGCTCGAATACCCTCGGCCGCCAATTCGAAAGCAATTCCTTTCATAAACGAATTCATAGCCCCTTTCGTGGTCATATACATGATATTGCCCAGAGATGCAGACTTGGAAGCTACCGATGATATAAAAACAATGGACGCCGATTTCGCAAAACGTTTGTGTTTATGCAACTTCTGCACCAAATCGGCCTGCCCGAGAAGATTTGCCCGCATCACCTGTTCGAAAACATCGGGTTTTATCATTTTCAGCGGAATTCGTTTATTAATACCGGCACAAAGTACTACCCCATCGAGCAGCGGCAATTCAGAGATGATTGACTGAACATGCTCAGTCGAAGCCAGATCTGCGATCAGGAACCGATGACCGGAACCGTGCAGAAGTTCGAAAGTTTGCTTCAAACGAACCTCATCACGGCCTGTTATCATCAGACTCGCTCCCATGCGGGAACACTCGATAGCCGAAACCCGACCGATACCGGAAGATGCCCCGGTGATAAGAACAGTCTTACCTCTGAGTGAAAAGGGATTATAATTGACATCTGCGCCGTTCATCATCACTATATTTCTACCAGATCAGAGATGAAACAATCTTCTGTAGCCAAAATAGTGCACGCCCATGTCATACCCACTCCGAATCCGGTCATAAAGAGCTCCTTTCGTCCGCCCAACTTATCCTTTAGTTCCGAAACTATAGTCAATGGAATTGAGACAGACGATGTATTGCCATATTTTGCAATTGTGGCCGGCACCTTTTCAGGATCAAGCTTTAGCTTTTTCGAAAGATAAGAGTTGATAAAATCATTCGCCTGATGAAACAGAAAATAATCCATTTCAGAGACCTCTTTTTTAGCAAAAGCAAAAATTCGCTTGATGTCAGCCGGTATCTCTTTGATAACAAAGTTGAATACGTCTCCACCATTCATATATCCGTGCTCTTCGCTCCGAATATTCCCGAATTCATCGACCACCTTTTCCTGCAAAGTCTCCACAGTAGACGGATTGCGGTATCCACCGGCATTCATTTTTATCAAATCCTCTTTAGACCCGTCGGAATTGAGCGAGAAATAACTTGCGCCAAACTTTTCATCGCGTTCGATCAAAGCAGCAACACCACCATCACCAAAAATAAATGCCGTCTTACGGTCTTTGGGAGAATAAACGCGCGAACGTGTTTCTCCATCCAGCAACAAAGCTTTTCGCAGATTGCTTCGCTCCATCATCGAATAGATAACAGACATTCCGTAAATAAAACCCGAGCAACCCATATTGAGGTCGAAGGCAATAGTATTGTGCGTCAAACCTAAACGATTCTGAAGAATGACAGAGGTTGCCGGCATACGGTAGTCGGGAGTTTGCGAAACAAAAACAAGCAAATCAATCTCTGAGCGATCGACGTTCAAATCATACAACAACTTCTCTGCCGCGGCAAAACACAAATCTGATGCGCACACACCGGGTTGAGCAAAACGACGCTCAACAATACCAATCTTGTCCACTACAGCTTTTACCTCTTCAGCATCGAAATGTTCGGTATATTCGTAATTCTTTATTACATTCGACGGAACACAGGCTGCCAAACCACGAATACCGACATTAGTAAAGTTTAATAATGCCATAAAGTTCCTCCTTATTTAGTTTTGAACCGCAGCTATTAAGTCGGCTACTGTAATCAGTTTTTTAAACTCTGCTCCCTCAATCACCACACCAAACTCTTCATCCATCATAGCAATTACAGAGAGATAGGCTAAAGAGTCCCATTGCTCCAACTCACGAAATACAGTTTCTTTAGTCACAATATCTTCTTCTATTTCAAGAACCTGTTTGAACAATTCAATAAACTTCGCTTCCATAATTATTAGGTTTAAAGATTCAACAATAAAAAAACACAAAACTTATTTGAGCAAGGCAATCACCTTCTCTTTGTATCTGAAAAAAATAACTTCATTGTCACCCACGGGTTTATCAAGCACCATTCCAGCCGCAATTTTGTTTCCATTACCTACTTTTACGGAAGGTATTGTGGCACTGTTTATCCCAAACAGATTGGAATCGCCCACCGTAGTAAATCCGGAAAAACAGACATTGGGACAGATAAAATTGTATTTTCCCACCACCACATCATGCCCCATGCTTGCCCGGGAGTTCAGGAGTGTAAAATCATCTATTTTAACATTCGGACCGATATTTACCATAGGTCCCACAACCACTCCTATACCCAACTTAGCAGATGGCGAAACATAAGCTGTCGGATGTATAAAAGATAAGAAATCAGCACCTTTGGCCTGCATCTCTATGGCAAACATTTTTTTATATTCGACACTGGCTATACCCATCAGGTATTGACAATCGGAAACTATCTGATGAGTGCGAATGCCGCCCAGCAAAGGAGCCGAAAGCATGTATCTGGCATAGCTGGCCGGATTGTCGTCCAGAAAACCAACTACCCTGTAAACCTCACTTCCCGCAACTTTATTTGCAAGCTGTAGGTATTCATCCAACTCTGCACCATGTCCTCCGGCACCCACTATAATCAACTTCTTCATTCAATAGGATAGAATTAATGTGCTTTTATATTCTTTACAAATATAACAAAAAAGTTCGATATTTGTTAAATCTTATTTCAAAAATTTTCATTCTTCTCCGGTAAATGCACTCATAGTAGCATTGGTATCCGAGTTAATTCCTTCCCGTTTAAATACTTTTTTCAGAGTAAGAAAAATGATTTTCAGATCAAACAAGAATGAGATATTATCCACATAATAAACATCATACTCAAACTTCTGAGGCCACGAAATCGTGTTACGGCCATTCACCTGCGCCCATCCGGTAATACCCGGACGAACTTTGTGCCGTTTTGCCTGACGAGCCGAATACAACGGAAGATATTTTACCAACAACGGACGCGGCCCCACCAAACTCATATCCCCCTTCAGCACATTTATCAGCTGTGGCAGCTCATCAACAGAAGTAGTTCGAACAAACCGGCCAACCCGGGTTAGACGTTGAGCATCAGGCAATAAATTCCCATTAGCATCACGTTCATCCGTCATAGTTTTAAACTTAATCACTTTAAAAATCCGGGCATTCTTCCCCGGACGGGGCTGGGTAAAAAATGCAGGACCTTTGTTATTAACAACTAAGAAAATCAACACGATAACAAATAAAGGAGAAAATGCCAGCAACAAAGCAAATGAAACAAATATATCAAAAACTCTTTTAATAAATAATACGTACATCGCTTATCATTTTTCAGGTACAATAATATTGTATTTAACAATCTCCTCTTTTGCATTAGAGGCTGAATAAACAACTAATTGGGTTAACGAAGATAAATCTACGTTCGCAGGAATTCTTATCAATAAAAAAACCTGATTCTGATAGTTATAATATGCACCTTGAAGATTCTCTTTCTTCATCAATGGCAATTGCTTTGCAAAGAGGGTATTTTGCACATAGTCAAGTATATTTCTTTTTCTATACAATATCGACTTTCCTTGTTTATAATCACAAGTTACAAGATGATAGACTTTATTATCATAAAAATTCAATGTTTTGTTTGCGGGGAGATGGATTATCAAATTATTTCCATTCGGAAACCATAAACCATTGTATCTTGCTCCCCGGGACTCTAAACGGAAAATTCTCTCTATTCCTGATGAATCGTTTCTAAAGAAATATGCATATATATTTTGTGGCAGACAAATTAAGAGTTCTTTGTTATAAAACTTACTAATGACTAAATTAACCCAATAATCCGGATAAAAACCAGGACGATATGTTGATTCTGATAAAATAAAACGATCTGAAACAGGCTTATAAGCCTCAATAAATTGACCATTGGATGTTTCAATTTGTTTCTTCTGTTTTTCAAAATTATCGTGATCGTATACAATTTTCGGATAAGTAACAAAAAACTCCACGACAATTGCCACAAAAGAGAGCAGTAAGAATATCCGAAAACCTGTTAGAGAAAGAAATGCACTGTGATTGTTTAATATCGAAATCGCAACAATTATCAATAAAAGTGACAAATAAAAAAAAGAGCGTTGCGGACATTCTTCAACTAACATCAGAAATAGAAATGAAAAAGCTGTTGAGACAAATAACAATCTATGAAGAATATTAATTTGTTGAATAAACTTTTTAATGCCAATAAAGCAACTAACGATAAAAACAAAAAGCAGTGGAAGGATCCAATTCCTATATAGGCCAAGAATCACATAACATGTTCTTAAGATTTTAATCAAAGAAAAACTATTTGTTGAGTCTTGCGTAAAGCGTATTAAGTTCCCCGGAGATGCGCACTCAAACAGAGCTCCCAAAAGAAATCCAACAATAAGAAATGCATTTTTACCACGAAGTGTCAGATAATTTAATAAAATAGAGGTAATCAACGCTAAAGAAACCGGTATGCCGACCAACTCATGAGTAGATGCCGCAAAAAAAGCAGAAAGAAAATATAAGACAGAATTAACATTCGAAGCCGGAAGCTCCCACTTTTGAAAAAGGAAAAGAAGAAAGATAAGTAAGAAAACTGCACTCCAAAGGTAATTCAGGCTCCCGGATATCCATAACAGACAATAAGCCGGAGAGGGTAACAACCACCAAACAGAGACGACTATAAGCAGATACGAAAAAAACACATTTTTATTCTTTTCCGGCTTTGTGAGTTCATACAACAAAAAAATAAATAGCCCAAATACAAGCGTATTTGCGACATCAAACCAAATTTTGTTTTCTGTAATAAAAAAACACTGAACAATAAAGTGAACAAACACCCTACCACTATGCACAAAGTAATGATTGTACTGTGATTTAACGACATCAGAAATATTCTGAACCCGTTTTGAAGTAAGCTCATTTTCGATTGAATCATTAAAAATAAAATGATACTTATAATCATCGGCTGAAAGTGCAGTATTCCTATTCAACACAAAGAAAAAGGACAGAATGATTACAAAAAGAGAACAAACCAGCAAAAACTGATTTGTTTTAGGAGTAAAGAATCTCATTTAATTATTTTTCTTGCATTTCCCTCACAAAAATTTAATGAGGTGGTAAGGGCATTTTGATGATAGCAGTTCCATAAAGGAGTATCTGCCTGCAGCAGCTCAATAAACGAACCCATTTCCCCAATCGCCTCTTTAGTAAAAACCCGGCCAAGATTATATTTCATAACCAAAGACGCAATACTCGATTGAGCATCTGCTATGCAAAGTATTGGCACGCCAACAGACAACAGATTAAAGGTTTTGCTCGGGATACTCAATCGGCTTGCTCCACGACCCAAAGATACAATTGCTAAATCGGCGGATGCCAGGGAATATGGCATATCTGACGGTGGAAGAAACGGCATAAAAGTACAATTCTTCAAATTTAATTCCGATACCCGCTTCTGCATACCCGCTTTCTTTTCGCCATCCCCAATAATCAGGAAATGAAATGTATCACTTTTCTGCATAGCAAATGCTAAATCAACCATAACCTCAACCTGGTGTGTATAACCTAAATTGCCAGAGTACATCACAACAAATTTACCCTCCAGATTATGTTTTGCTATAAATGGATTATCTGTCTTAGCTATCGGTTTAAGAAATGAATTATCAGTCCACACAGGAACAACCTCAATTTCTTTCTGAGGTGCATACATAGCAAGTCGCTCCTTCATCTCATCGGTCAATGTAATAATACGCTGCGCCCTCCTGTAAATTCTTAGATTCACCCTCTCCCATAGTAATATCAGCGGTGAGCTTCGGGATAGGATACCCATTTCATATAATGTATCCGGATATATATCATATACAAGTAGTGAATAGTTATTGCGAATAATTGAGGCAATACAGAACGCAAATGGCGGATTCGAAACAAAAAGCAGATTGCAACCCCGATAGCGAAACATGATATTAAAAACAATCTGTATGGTCGCAATACTCCAGGTAAGCATACGCAGAATCGAACTTGTCCTCTTGTATTGAATAATACGTTGAATAGAAACCCGCGAATCTAATCTCTTATTTCTCTCAACCAGACGACCGGTCATCAATGTACACTCATATCCTGCCTCGAGGTACGCATGAGCAATATCTATCATCAGATAACCGGAGTCCTGATTGATAATGACTATTTTTTTATTGTTGGCACACCTATTCATCTGATAATAAATCAAAATACAAGCTCAAATAATCTGCATAACGAGAGCTCTTGTTAAACAACTGCTCAGCCCTGCTTCGACAAGAGGTCGCATAATAAGACTTCCCATTTTCGATTGTTTTTAAGATGGCTAAACGAAGAGCATTCATATCGCCTTTTGACACCACAAAACCGGTATCTGTATCAATAGCCTCGGGACTACCTCCGGTGTTGTATGTTACCACCGGCGTACCGCAAGCCAGAGCTTCAATATTTGTGGTAGGAAAGTTATCGACATAGGTGGGATTTACAAATACATCGGCACAAGAGTATAACGATGCTAACTGCGATATACGTTCCGTTCTTTCCAATGCAACAATACAAGAGGGCATCTCTTTCAGCTGTTTTACCGAAAGCCCTACCAAAATAATCTGAAACGAATTATCGAGTAATTGACTAAGCCTGATAAAATCAGACAATCCCTTTCGTCTGTCCCAGGTACTTGCAACACCTAAAATTACTTTCTTACCCGCTATTCGATGCAGAATATCGTCCGGAACATCCGTCTGCCCGGGGCAAAACAGAGCCAAATCAATTCCGTTATGAATAACCTGACATAAGTAGTCCGATAAAAATGATTTCCCCACGATTTTATGCAACCAATCAGACGGAGTGATAATACGTAGTTTGTCAACTTTTGAAAAAAGTTCTTTCTTAATTTTGAAATTGCTCTTTGAACGATCGCAAAACCAGGCTGTCGGATAGCCTTTCAAATTTGGACAGCTTTTACATCCTGTTTGCCATTTGTCGCATTGCACATAATCGAAATAGCTACAATGCCCTGTAAATGGCCAGCAATCATGAAAAGTCCAGACAACAGGAGTATTCCTCTTTTTCAGATATTGAAACAAAACACCAATATTCAGATAATAGCCATGTATATTGTGAAGATGGATGATATCCGGATTAATTAATTCAATTTCCTGTACAAGTTTTTTAGTAGCCTGCTTAGAGCCAAAACCATGCATATCAAAAAACCGGCTTAATAATACATGCAATATCCAATCAAATTTGTTGCCGGTTTTAATCAGTGCTGAATAACTTCCCCTATTGATATTTGCCGCAGCGATAAAACTCTCATGCCCGGCTTCAATTAAGACACGACCGATATCCTCAGCGATACGGCCTGTAGAACCGGTGTTTACAACAGAATTAATTTGTAATACTCTCATTCTTTATCAACTCTTCAATAATCTTAATTTGAACAAAGGGATTGTATTTTTCATCAATAACCCGATAGCATTGTTGCACTATTTCAGAACTTTTTGATGGATATTTATTTAACCATTTATATATAGCTGAACTCAATGAGCTGACATTATTCTCCTCGAAAAAACTACCTGTTACACCATCAACTATAGCTTCAAACTCGGGCATCTGATTATTTTTGTTACCGTGTGTAATTACAGGTGTTCCGTTTCCGAGGGAATGAATAGCAGTAAGACCGACATTTCCGGGAGAGACACACAAATCTGCATTAAAAATCAGATTTCCAAGAATCTCTTCATCATAGCAAGGGCCATAAAACCAGATATGAGAATCTAAACCTGAAACAAAAACCTGCTGTTCGAGAGTATCCTTTTCTGGTCCGGATCCAATTATTACGGCATTTACATAAAATCCATCTTTATAAAGAATCTGCATAGCAGAAATAATCATATCAAGCTTCTTCACTTTACTTAATCTGCCGATAAAGATCAATACAGGATAATCATTTTTAAAATAATCTTTATATACACTACTATTCGGCAACACTTTACGTCGACTTAGCTGAATGGAATAGTCGAGAGAATTGTAAATAACATTGAGCTTTTTCTCCGGAATTCCCTGATTAATCATTATCTCCTTTGCATAATCGCCATACAACAAAAAACCAGTTGACAAGCAACCATATATCCGTTTCAGAGATCTTTTCAACCACCCTTCATTACCATACGCTCCATGCCCCCAAAGGTAAACTTTTTTATTCATTAACTTCGTCAGAATCAAAAAGATCCATGATGATATACAATAATATTCTCCTGTAATAAGATATATTTTCGACGAATGAAAAGAGAGACGAACAAAGCCGGATAGCAGATAAAAGTTTCCCCACAGGTTCTTTCGTTTTAACTCTACCGGGTACTTAGAAAAAACAGAATAATCAATTTTCTTAATGGTTGATGTGCTCAGCTTGTCACCAAAGTAAAATGAGCAATCAAAACGACTATCAATTAGTGAATAGATAGATTTTCTGTAGTGCGGAGCATAATTAAAAACGCAACAAATCTTTTCTTTAGTCATAAGATACCGGGATTTATTACACCAATCTTTGTTATTAAATCTGTATATTTTTTGTATACCTGGTTTTCATCAAATATTTCCAATGCCTTTTCCCTATTATTTTTCGACATAATTACCCTTGATGATAATGATAACTGAAGGAAACGCTCAATTCCTTTAGCAATACTATTCGGTTGATATGGATTCACAAGAAAGCCATTCACTCCATCTTCAATCAGGAATCTGTTTTCAGGTATATCACTGGCAATTACCGGAAGACCAGAGCTGATAGCCTCTGACAGAACATTTGAGAAACCTTCGAAATAAGAAGGTAAACACATTAAATCGGCTGCCGAATATTCAGCAGCTACATCTTTTGTTGAACCGGCAAAAACAACATTTGATGATAGATTCAATTCTGAGATCTTTACCATAAGTGAATCAAAATATGGCTTATTTTTTGCTTCTCCTACCAATCTCAGCTCAATCTGATAGTTTTGCCTGAGCAGTTCAGCAACAGCCTCCAGCAGGTTTATCAGGTTTTTTTCCGGAGACAAACGACCCACATAAACAAGCTTTACCTGATTATTTATATGCCTTTCGGCACCTAAATGACTTGATGATTCAAAACGAATTACATCAATAATATTAGGCATAAACGAAACCCGGTTCTTCAACAATGGGAATCTTTTTTGAATATATTCTATTTTTGATATGGAATTTACCGTAATATGATTTGCCAACAAAGCCAGATTAAAATAATACAAATCGTGTAGTGGTTTTATTAGCGATGTTCGCTCCGAAATAATCAATTTAAAACGGAAACCAGATAAAACCCTGGCTATTATCGCTACCTGACTAACCAGTTTGATGTACGATATTACCAGTAATGGTTTCTTTTGCAATATTGCTTTCACAGCTCTATACAACCGACTCAACCGATTGCCTTCGTTGGAAATGCAAGAATACGGGATAGAATGCTCCCTGACAAACGGAAGGAAATGGTCATAATCTGTCAATGCCAACACCTCCACCTGATGTCCTTTTTTTTGAAGCAGTAATGCAAGTGCCAGCAGTTGATACTCTGCTCCTCCCTGATTAAGTGATCCCGTAACTAATAATATCTTCATTGTAGCTGATTTTCGTTCGACAAATAATCGCCCAGCTGATCGCTGCTCATGAACTCAACATCGGGCCATCGTTTCAATATTTCAGTCAATATCTTCCTTAATAACCTGAGATTATTATCTCTGTTCCCGGGATAATGATAGCCAATAAAATTGAGGCGATGCATACCAATAATAGCCGGCTTATTGTAGAAGAATGAAAGACTTATCCGTTGCAACAGATCGTCCATCCAGTTAATGTGCGGAAGAATTGTTGGTTCAAAAAAACAATTCCTAACCAGATAAAACTGCCCCAGCTTGTTCTGCTGAAAAAAATAGTGAAACTTTCTCTTATATTTATTCTTCGATGGGACAGGAATGGTCTGAAAAGAGAGTCCCTGAATATACTTTACATGGGCATTTTTCAGGTATAATTCCATCTGTTTTGGCCAAATGTAAGCTGGTGCGATAAACGACTTAGATTCATATCCAAAGTAATCACGAAAAATAGCGGCCCCATCCAGGATAATCTTTTCGAATGATTTCACATCATAACCTGCATTGTAATCGAATGCGGCCGATATACTTTCCCGCTTCGAGTATCCACTCGTCTGACTGCAATGAGCAAAGCCCAGTTCAAAAGATTTAACCGCCACAGGATCCTCCATGCGAAGGGCATTCAGCCATCGATCAGTATCAATATGATCGCGACCATGTAATTGAGGATGAAAAACTTTTTCCGCTATTCCATCTTTATATAAACTTTCTACCCGATTATGATTGTCGTATTTTTGAAACGACATAAAGAATGGATTATAATAATAATCAGAAAAGCCTGAAGTTTTAATTCTCTCAAAATCCGGATTTCCGGTAATAAAGTTAGCTGTCAAAACCGGATGTTCCCCTTTTGCATTTTTAAAAGAGAGTAATAAATCAAACAAGCTCGTCAGATCGTCATTCGATTCCAGAGCGTCGAATTTCCAATAAGGGCTCTCTTTATTAATAATATGACCACCCCGTGCATTTTCGTAGATCTGCTTGTTCAACAGACGTTCATTACCCCAGTCATCCGATTCGAGAACAATTATCTTTCGACCTGTTCGTTTTCCAAAGATATTAAGAGCATGTTGTCTGATTAAATTTATATTCATATATAATACCTCAAAAAACTACATTTCAAAATAAAGGATTAACCACAAACAAACAAACAAACAAACACGATCAGTCAATATTTTTCAACAATTGCTTCACATCAAAATCGCCAATTTCTTTGGCAGGCACGCCCCCAATCAGCTTATGTTCATTCAGAAAAGAATTTCCAACCGCAGCATTGGCTGCAATGGCCACATTACCGGCAATCCGGATATTTCCATATATCTTTGCTCCGGGACCAATATATACATTATCACCGATAACCGGTGCTCCGGCAACTCCACCAGACTCACCGATATTCGTACAAACATGAATTTTGCAATTCTTACCCACACGGGTTTTTGCATTCACAACAATCGTTCCAATATGAGCTATTTTCAAGCCGGGGCCAAAAACATTTTCAGGGATTGAAAATCCGAGTGCGACCGATAACTTTTTAAATCTGTACTTCAGGAGATAATAAATGCACTTATTAAAAAAACCCTTCTTTACATTTTTGTAATATTCGAGTCGCCTCAATGATAATTTAAAATGCAAAATATTATTCGGGAAAATAATATTCGAGATTAAAACCTTCAATCCGGGTCTCTCAAATCCATTATCGGCCAGCAAATATGCTCTGTAATCTTTTTTTGATTGTATCATGTATTGATCTCCTTCTGCATTAAATTACCCAGCTCGTCGGATGTCATAAACTCCACATCCGGCCACCGGTTAAGAATGCCCGACAATAGTCTTTCCAATTCCCGTAAACCGTTTTCTCTGTTTTTTACATCAATAGCACCAATATAATTTACGCGATGCGAACTTATGACAGCCGCCTTTCTCCAGCGAAACGCCACCTCTATTTCACGCAGGCAGCTATCTACCCAATCGGCACCCTCCCTACCCGGTTCAAAAAAACAGTTTCGGGTGATGTATCGCTGACCATGTCTGTTTTTCTGACCCACCCAGTGCAAAGACGTTTTGTATTTCTTTTCGCCCAGTGGCTCTTTCTGAATTTTCGAAGCCGACAAATAACGGATTCCATAATCTGCTGAAACCTCTTCCAATCCGCGATTAAACGGGCCATTGGGGGGTACAAAGAAAGAGGCTTTGTAGCCATGCAATTGCTCAAACAACTTAAGTCCACCGGCTATCACCTGCTTTTGCAACTCAATATCCGTTGAATATTCCACATCAAAAGCCGACTGGTAGTTGATACCATTACTATTTTTGTTTCTGAATCCCCACATCCCCTCATCAAAGGCCAGACGGGTATCCCGGTCTCCCGATTGAAGCTTTCGCATCCACACCGCCACATTTAAATGCTCCCGGCCATGAAACTGAGGAACAAACAACCGGTTTTCGCGCCCGGACTTCCACCATTCGAACGCATCTTCCCGACCATATCTCTTCAAGGTTGTTACAAACGGCTCCAGATGATACGTTTCGAAACCAGACTCTCTGATTTTTTCGAAATCCGGATTAGCACACAACGAAACAGCTGTAAAAACAGGATGATTCCCGTTTGAATCGCGAAACCCCACCAACAAATTAAACAGAGCATCGAGGTCTGCTCTGCCGGCCAATGTATCAAACCGGTTGTAGCGGGTAGAATCGCCCCCTTCCAGCACCACTCCGTTAGCTTTCAGCCGGTCGAAGGCCGACTGCGAGGGCATACGAATGCTTCCCCAGTCGTCAGACTCAATCACTACGATACGACGTGAGGTGGTGAATCCGGGAATATTGGAAAGATTTCGAAGTAGCATCATCATTTTCTCGTACACTCTTCATAAAGTTTAATAAACTTACCTGCAACCAGCTTAATATCGTACTCTTCAATACTGTCGACAATATATGCTGAGATATAATCCCTGTTTAAAAACTGATCAAGAACAATTTGATTTATATCATTTGAATTCAATGATAAAATTGGACGACCAGTTAACGAATAATCAATTAGTTTACTGGGCACCTGAATATTTGTTCCATTCTCAATATTCAACAGAAAGTCCATTTTACTAAGTTCAGCCAACAAAATATCTCTGGGAGCAAAGTCTTTTAATATGATTGAAGAGGCGTACTGAGGAAAAAATTCCTCAAACAGATGACGTTGTTTGGTATATACAACAAACCGGAAAGGAATATTTTTCGATAAAATAAACCGTACTATTGGTCTTGGATCTCTTAATCCGGGTATGAATGAGCCTGCAAAACCAAAAGTCAGTATTTCATTCGGCACATACGAATCGACAATACCAACAGAATCGAAATCAAATCCTTGGGGAATAATCCTGATTTTGTGGTGAAAATCCGGATAATAACCATCCTTTGCACTTTCAACCGGAATCGTGATATAGTCAACCCTTTTCGACCATGACTTCTCGACCCATTTAAAATAAAATGGCTTTTTAAATGAATCCGTTTGACATAACATATAGGGGTCGCCACAATCGGCAATCCACACATCGGCCAGACCCGGATTTCTTCTTATCGCTCGATTTACACTCCAGTGATTAATATGGGGTACAGCAACTGAAATCAACAAATCAAAATGCCCCAGATTATTCAGAATATCCGGTAACGATTTAAGTAGTTTAATATTGGGGTATTCGAAAAACAATGCTAGAAAGCGATTTGCCAGACGCCCGAAAAGAGAATGAAATGGACTTCGGGCCGATTTTGTTTTATTATCCTCTAACGCGGGTGAAAACACAATATCCAAAGGAAATTTATTACAAAAATCAGAATAATCAAATCCATTATCAGGAATACAAAGGGTTACCTGATGTCCTTTTCTGACAAATTCTTTTACTAATTCTGTTGTTCGAAAACTTCTTGGTGTTATTTTCGGATAGAAAGAAGCAGAAACAATCAATATTTTCATATCAGAATACTTTTTTTACAAAATCAATAATGGGAATTCTATCATCATAAAAAAAAGCGGTAAAGAAATTACCAAACACCAGCGATACCCCATAATAATCCAACATTGAGCGAATATTAAAAACAATACTAAAGAGCAAAAGAAGTAAAAAATATTTTCCTTTACGAATTAGAGCAGAATCACCATACCTGTCAATACAGAAAATAAAAAAAGGAATCATAAACATCTGAGAAATAACTATATACCGATGTGCTGATGGAATATATGAAAGAACATTTGATATACCGTAAATAAACAGAGAAAACCCAAACAAAGCATTCAATCTGGAGTCATCATCATTCCTTAATCTCATAACAAAATAGGAAATAACAATAAAAATCTGTACAATCCAGTAAGAAATATTCTTTGCCAAATAAACATGCCACGAATACTCAACAGAATTAATATTCTGCGCATACTCTTCACTAGTGTAAGATTCAACCCTGTTAAAAAAAATATCCGGCAAATAATTATGCAAGATAAGACGCACAAGAGCCAAATCTACCTCTTTCACAAAGAGAGTAATCAAATAGAAAATAAAGAAAAAAGATAAACGTTTAGGAAGAAAATTATACGCAATAAATATACCTAAAGGCAATACAAAAGAAAAGTGAAAAAGCAATGACAAAGGCATCCAATATAATTTTCGGGTATCATTCTCATATAAATAAGGAAGTAAACCATACACAAAGACATGCAAAGCTGTCCACATCCTGACCCCGTTAATATTTGAAACAGGACATATCAGAATATAAAAAACAATAAAAATAAAGATATAAATATCCGAATCGGGAGATATCCGATTGATTACATACCAAATATTTTTTGAATAAAAATACCCAAATACAACAGCAAAGCAGACAAATAGATAATGGGCATCATTTGTAAACAAAGAAACTATAAATGTCAGTAATGGCTGATAAATATCAAAGGCACCCTCATCCTGAGAAAAAAGCCTGAAAAATTCAGAGAATGTAACATGTGAATTGTAAACGACCCCCAGCTTGGTGGCATAAACTAATCCATCTGCACCACTCCCCCCTATCGGATTAAATATATGTATAAAACCCAAATATATACATACAACAAAGAAAATATCAACCGAAAATTCACGATATCGGTTTTTTATTGAATATATCAATCCCCAGAATGGCCAAATTATGGTAATTAACAGACCATATACTCTGTTTTTCTTATCGTGATCCAGCATTCCCGGTATGTAAGCTTGTCACAATATCCACAATCCTCTCTGAAGCCCGGCCATCCCATAATTCCGGGATATCTCCACGCTTCCAGTTTCCCTCAAATAACTTCGTAAAAGCAGGACAAATATTATCGGGATTTGTGCCAAGCAACTCATTCGTACCAACAGCAACAGTCTCCGGACGTTCCGTATTATTTCGCAACGTCATACAAGGAATCCCCATAACAGTAGTTTCTTCTGTTATTCCACCCGAATCCGTAATCACTGCCTTTGCGTGCTGTACAAGATAGTTAAACTCCAGATAACCCATGGGGTCAACAATACATAAATTTGTCGCCCGGATATTCAAATCCCTTATTATTTTTGCAGTTCTGGGGTGTATTGGAAATACAATAGGCAATCCACGACTATTTTCAATTATTTTCTCCATTAAAAGTGTCAACTTTTCACCCTCATCCACATTGGCAGGTCTGTGTAATGTGAGCACCAGATAATTTCCTTTTTGCAAACCCAATGATTCAAAAAAAGAAGGTTGAATAAATCTTTCTTTATTTTGCAATAACGTATCAATCATAACATTACCCACAAAAAAGATCCTTTCATCTGAGATACCCGAATTAAGCAGGTTTTGAGATGCGACAACAGAAGTAGTAAAAAAATAATCAGAAATAGCGTCAGTAACCATCCTGTTTATTTCTTCGGGCATAGTCATATCGTATGAGCGAATGCCGGCTTCGACATGAGCAACCTTCACTCCCTGTTTTTTAGCAACAATAGAACAAGCCATCGTTGATGTCACATCACCAACCACCACTACCAAATCAGTAGGATTTTGTATCAAATCAACCTCAAATGCCACCATAATTGCAGCAGTTTGTTCAGCCTGACTCCCCCCTCCACATTCAAGGTTAATATCCGGATGTGGAATATTTAACTGTGTAAAGAAGGTATTGCTCATTTTTTCATCATAATGTTGCCCTGTATGAACCAATCGAAAGGATATATCAAACCCCTCTACCTTTTTCTTTAGTATCGCTCCGATTATGGGTGCGATTTTCATAAAATTCGGGCGTGCACCTGCAACAATAGTAAGTCTCATATAATCAAAATAACTTTATTTAGGAACAAATAAACACTACTCCAGGAATCCTTTAATAAAATGATCAACAAATGCCCTCGAATCAGATATACTTTCGATGAAAAGACTCTGACCACGAGAGGCTACCGGCAAATAATCCGGGTAATTATCCAAAACATCAATAACAACGTCTCTGAAATCAGATATATCCCAGGCTACAGGGATATATGTTTCATTCTTTATAAACAGATCAGGATATGTAACTACATGATCCATATCCGGTTTAATTAAAACAGCGCCATTTACGAAAGCCTCGAAATCACGATAACATATTTCACCCCATCCATAGGGGCTAACCACAACCCTGGATCTTTTCATTTCTTTCATATAACCATTTTTGGAGATTCTGCCACCTATTCTTACATCATATTGTTTCGGCAAAGCTGCAAGTACCTTCAAGACATTTTCCCGCTGAAAAGAATAGCGGGTATCCTTACTTATTCCGGTTCTATAGCTGATATTTATTGATTTTTCTAAACCCGGAACGCCACAAAAAGGTGATTTATAGATATTATTAAACAAAGCAGAAGTACCAAACGGAAGATAAGACTGAAAAGGAAACTGCCTGTAATCAACCATACCAATATTCCATGAAACTCTCAATTTCCCCAAATCTTCTTTTCTGCATGGAATATAGGGGATATTACTAGGAGTATAACTCTCGGGGATCCAGCACATTTTACTTCTATCACCCTCATTAAGTAAATATTTCTCTTTATTTGACAATAACTGTTTCTTCAAATGAATATCGACCAAAGGTGTTACTCCAAAAAAACGGGTACCCGTACCGTCTGAAGAATCATACAAAGCAATTCGCCCCGAATGCTTGCGCAAAGTATCAATTAATTTTGCAACAGCAACAACATCAATATCTCCGTTTATCAGGGTATAACCAGACTGTAAATACCTGGAGTCGATGGCTACAACATCAAAACTACCTCGTTGAATTGCCCGAATATCGGAATGAATTGAAGCCGAAATGCCAGCTTTCATTAGCTCAGAGTTCCACTTAATCACCGGATTCAGGTCATTTACTCCCCGACGGAATTTCCATTTATGGGATAGAAAGACAATTTTCTTTAACATTTTCATCAGATATACTTAGATAAAATAGATTGCAAAGTTTTTCTTTTATTATAATCTTCCAATAATCCGGAAGGACACAAATTAGCATTGTTAAGCAATATAGTAAAAAGATTCCTTATTTAGGAACCCCCTTTTAAAACCACTTCTCAATAATATGAATACAGTTTGCCACCCTCCATCTTAAAACTAACACAAACAGAATGAATTACCTTACATTCATCTGGTAAGGTTTGCACAAACTCAATATTATTCTTAACACTGTTCTCCATCAACAAATCATCACCCGCAATTGGTTTTATCCAGACACTTCGGACTGCCTGAAATCCTCTGTTGCAATTTGCGTATAAGATTATTTTCGTGACAGTCTACGTTTCATCAGATCAATAATTCCGATTCTTTTCTCCAGCTCAAAAACAGAAAATACCGCAGACAAAATAAGAATTCCACCACCTACGACATAGCTGAATATAGTTCCGGTTAGTGAAACAATTAAGAAAGCGACAAGAGCAAAACTAAATTGCAGGGTAAATATTTTAATAAATGAGATACTAAATGAAAAATTATATAAGCGAACAGAAACAACATATACCTGAATCAAATAGAGAAGATATCCAACCAGAAATGAGATACCCAACCCAGTCAACGCTCCCCAATAATAACCAATCAAATTACCAATCAACATATAAATATTAGCGCTCAGCTCACTCCAAAATAAAACTTTCGAATTACCCTTGGCCATAAATGTGATTGAAATAGCCCAACTAACTGCCTTAAAAAAAATGCCTAATGCAGCCCAATGTAGCATCACTTCAACAGACAAAAACTTGTTAGAGTAGAGTAAATAAATAATCCACTTATTAAAAACAAGAAACCCGACAAGAATAGGTCCGACAATCAAAACAGCCACCTCCACCTGCTGAATTATGGCCTGTCTCATTTGCGAAATATCATGAGCTAGGGCCGATAACCGGGGATAAAAGTCTGTTGACATTGCAGTGAATACCATCCCGACATACGTATTCATGATTGCAAATCCTGCCGTATAAAGCCCAACATCTTCCACACTACCAATCCGACTGATAAACAATCTCAGAGCATAAGATGCAAAAGACACCAATAAACCATTCAAACTCAACAAGAATCCAATCTTTAACATTCCACTTCCTTCGCGAAACACCTGTCGGATAGTTACCCGAACATCCTCAATGTATATTTTACCTGAATAATACCAGGTAAGAAGTACGGTAGAAATTGTAGTAGTTAAGAGAGAGGGCACTATTCCATCCAATCCAAACAGATAAAATAAGGGGATAGAAACAAACAATCCAATGACGGAACCAAGAACTCCTGCTTTTGCCAAATAATTTGTTTGACGCATCCCCTGCAATAGAACTCTCTGCCCGGAATTTAGCTGATTCAACAGTAATGTAACAGACAGAATAACAAACGAAACAGTATAATTATTATTTCCAAATGTTAGATTACTTAAAAATGATGATAGAAATAAAGTTATACACATTCCCAGCAGCCCCGTTATCCACACCAGTTTTCGAAAAACTGCTACTACAAGAGAAATTCTCGACTTATCTCCCCTACCGTTTGCTGCCGCTACGTCTTTTACGGCACTTATCCCTAATCCGAAATTGGTTGCCCCACCGATTACTCCCAATGTAGAAGTAAACAAACCCATAATTGCAATACCATTCGGACCAAGCAGAACAGCCACTAATTTTGACCGGATGATAGTAACAACTACGTTTATTACCTGAACACCGCCAAATAACGACGTGGATTTTAATATCTGACGGTATCCCTTTTGTTCTGTCATTTGCTATATAATTAGTACAAAATCAACCTGAGAATCAACTATCTCAGAAGATCTGCATTTCTCACATAATTATCATCAGCTACAACCTCTCGTCCACCAGCTTAATGGGCAGAAACCCTTTCACATCATAAATAACACATTTCGTATTTTGCAATGCCGATAAATCGAGTTCGGCAAACTGCGCATGCGATACAGCCAGCACCACTGCGTCATACCGTTCGCCATCCGGAATTTCATCAACGGTTACCAGACCGTATTCGTGCATCACTTCAGCCGGTTTGGCCCAGGGGTCGTATATCGTTACGCGGGTACCATACTCCTCCAGCGAAGCCACCACGTCCACCACCTTCGAATTACGCACATCGGGGCAATTCTCTTTGAAGGTAAAGCCCAGCACCAAAATCCGGGAATCCTTCACCGCAATTTCCCGGCGAATCATACACTTCACCACGCGCGAAGCCACGTACTCGCCCATACCATCGTTCATCCTTCGGCCGGCCAGAATAATCTCGGGATGATAACCCACCTCCTGCGCCTTCTGTGCCAGGTAATAAGGATCCACTCCGATGCAGTGTCCGCCCACCAACCCCGGTTGAAACTTCAGGAAGTTCCATTTCGTGGCCGCAGCCTCCAGTACCGCCTTTGTATCAATACCCAGGCGGTTGAATATTTTGGATAATTCGTTGACAAAAGCAATATTAATATCGCGTTGCGAATTTTCGATTACCTTAGCTGCCTCGGCCACCCGGATAGAGGGCGCCAGATGCGTACCGGCCACAATCACCGAGCGGTAGAGTGCATCCACTTTCTCACCGGTTTCGGGCGTAGAACCCGAAGTCACCTTCCTGATTTTCTCCACCGTATGCTCCTTATCGCCCGGATTGATACGTTCGGGCGAATAACCGGCAAAGAAATCAGAGTTGAACGTCAACCCCGAAACCCGCTCCAGCACCGGAATACAAACCTCCTCGGTAGCTCCCGGATAAACCGTAGATTCGTACACCACGATATCTCCTTTCGACAACACCCTTCCCACCGTTTCACTCGCCTTAATCAAAGGCGTCAGGTCGGGGCGGTTGTTTTTGTCTACCGGCGTGGGTACTGTTACTACATATATGTTGCAACCAGCCATTATCGCGCTCTCAGTGGTGCAATGCAGCCCGTTGTTGCCCGCAGCAACGGCAGAAGCATCGGCGAGCACACCCTGCAAAACAGACGGTTCTACCTCCAGCGTATCATCCACACCCAGTTGCAGAGCCTCCACCCGTTTTTTGTTTATATCGAAACCCACCACCGGATATCGGGTGGCAAAAAGGCGGGCCAGTGGCAATCCCACATAACCCAATCCGATTACAGCTATTTTATCCATGTTTACAAAGTTGTTATATAATATTTGACAGCCTCTTTCAATCCCGATTTCAGATCGAACAATGGGTTATATCCCAGTAAATTACGCGCTTTCTCTACCGAGGCCAGCGAATGCGGAATATCCCCCACCCGGTTTGGCCCGTGTATCACCTCTACGTCGGCAATACGGGCATCGTAAGCCGACAAAAGTTCTTTGAGCAAACTCACCAAATCATTCAGCGTAGTACGATCGCCACAAGCTACATTATAGACCGTATTCACAGCCTGCGGATGGGTGGTCAGCAGTGCCAGCTGATTCATCTGCAACACATTATCGATGTAGGTAAAGTCGCGCGAATAGTCGCCCGCACCATTTATCACCGGCGATTGGAGGTTGATCAGTTGCTTCACAAAAAGCGGAATCACGGCAGCATACGCTCCGTTTGGATCCTGCCGGCGTCCGAAGACATTGAAATAGCGCAAACCCACACAATCCAATCCGTATGTTTTACTAAACACGTCGGCATAGAGTTCGTTCACAAACTTGGTCACCGCATACGGCGATAAAGGTCTCCCGATACGCTCCTCCACCTTGGGCAGTTCGGTAGAATCGCCATAAGTTGAAGAGCTGGCCGCATACACAAAACGCTTCACACCCGCATCGCGCGCTGCCACCAGCATATTGAGGAATCCCCCCACATTTACCTCGTTGGTAGTAATGGGGTCATTTACCGAGCGGGGCACAGAGCCCAGCGCCGCCTGATGCAGCACATACTCCACCCCTGCCACCGCCTTGCGGCAATCGTCGAGCGAGCGGATATCACCCTCAATCAGGCGAAACAACGGATTCGACAATATCGGCTCGATATTACTGCGGTGTCCTGTTGAGAAGTTATCCAGACAGACCACTTCGTTGCCCTGAGCCAGCAGACACTCACACAGATTGGAGCCTATAAAGCCGGCACCACCGGTTACCAATATCTTTCTATTGCAGACTTTATTACTATCCATGATTCATTGATTAATTTCCAACAGGTAAATCCGCTTTATTTATCCATTTGAACAAATAAATTGAATTATTGGAATCCGGAATTTTACCCAAATTGCCCACAAACTGATAATTCTTTTTCTGCAGAGCATCCAGTGGCTGATTTTTAAATAAACTACTCTCGTAGAAAGTCTCCTTATTTTTCCCTCTGAACAATATATATTGCGGAGGCAATCCATCTCTGCCGTATAAATATCCAAGATTCCGATTAAAAAACGGAATATCCTTGTACGTCCACAAAACTCCCCCGTACGATTCGAGATTCATCAGATAAATAAAACCCGGAATTTTTGAAACACCCAGAGCAGTAGCATTCTCCGGCACATGCCATTTCTTCAAATTGGCTTTGGCTGTAGTGACAAACCGAAAAGTCTCCTTATCCAGTAGAATACGCTCATGACGAAAGCCATCAGTATATAACTCTGTTTGATTCAACAAGCCCCGAATACGATACGGGTAGAACACAAAATTCCTAATCAAATAAACGACAGACATAGAGAGTATAATAGCAAAAAACAGCTGTTTTACAATTCTGGTTTCAGTAAAAATAATCCCAATAAAGAAGAGAGCAAACCAGGGCGCCAACGTATACGCCGTCGAGTTAAACATAGAGGTATTTGTACCAATAGTAGTAAAGAACGGTGCTATCAGAAAGAGAGCAAACAACACCCAATCGGCTCTGTTATCGATTTTTCGGGAAATTACAAAAGAGCTGAAACACTTAACCAAATAAGTTCGGTGATGAAACAGCACCAATGCTACAGGAAACAACAACAGATTCCGATCCGAAAAAGGCAAATAAAACACACCCGACAGAATGACCACCAGAAGAGTCAGCACAGAGGAACGTCTGACCCAGAGAGGTTTCGCAGAAAACCGCTCAATGAACAGCACTCCTCCCCCGGCTACCCCAAAAACGAGCAACACAAGCAGAGTTGATTTGGCTAGATTCATCAACATATCGCCATAAGCGTGATCTGCCGAACCGGATTGAACCATCATCATCGTTTGCTGATACAGTCTGAAAGCCGAAACCAAATCACCATATATCGTGCTATAATAATACAAAGAGAGAGCCATACCAGCCGGGAAGAGGAAGAGATAGAGCAAAATCTGTTTCATCCGGCTTGTGGTAACCAGCACACACAGAAGCATGACAGGAATAAAAAAGATGCCCGATGGCACCTTCGAAAAAAGTACAAACACAGATGACAGCCCCGTCAGAAAAACAAAGATCCCCCTGTACACCAGCGAAGCAGAGAGCGAAAAAAGATAAAAAGAGAGTGTAATCACCACCCACTGGGCCGTTAGCGTATTATAGCTCAGAGATTGAGGTCCAAGGCCATAGCTTAAAAGACCGGAAATCAAAAAAAGCGGAAACAGAGACCAGATCCACTTTTCGGACAACTCTTTGTGTCTGTTTCGCAAATACGAGAACAGCGACAGAGAGAAAAGAAGAGATGCAAAAATGGTGAGTAGCAATCGAATCAATCTGACATTAACAATGTTGACCTCCATAAAACCAAACAAAAGGCGAAAACACCTCTGGAAAGTCATCAGATCCAACTCCCGCACATCAACGCGAATAAGCTTCAAAAGATAAAATCCCTCGTCTGAGAAATCAAATCCGCGGTTTAAAAAGGCCACAACTGTAAGTAAAAAAGCAATAGCAACAACGTATAATGCAGTATTGTATAGTTTTACTTCTTTCATATTCAAATTATTGATTTAAGTATCAATTTTAATTCAAGTAAATCATTTATTTCCAACAACTTAGATTCTGAAAAATACCTTCGTACCAAGCACGCCAAAGGTTCGTCACTCCCACAACAGAGCAACCAAAACAGAATAATTAATAACAGAAATCCGGTTCATAATTCAAAGTAAACAACCAGGAATCAGAACTGTAGGAACAAACACTTATCTATCGACCTACTTACGAATTACCTGTGTAAGATCCACAGAAACCGAAAGTCCCAGTTGCTCGAGTTGCAGTAGCAGGAAGCGTTTTCCCACCCGCTGTATCCTGCCCGATTTCTCTTTGAATGGACCGCAAGCAATCATCACATCATCACCAATGCCCATGGTAAGCTCTTTCGTAGCCGCTTTTTCCAGAAAGATGCGAATCTGTTCCAGTTCTTTGGGTTTCACCACAGCCGGTTTATTGTTGTAGTATACAATTTTCACAACACCCCGAATGTGCAGCAACGACCTTACCTGCGACTCATTTGTCCGTACAAAAATATAGGAATTAAACAGGGGGACCTCCACCATTTTAATGCGATCGGACCACCTGCGTGGAGAAAGATGCAATGGAAGAAAAGCCTCTACCCCTTCGCGATCAAGACGCTCTTTTACCTGCTTCTCAGACCGGGGTGTGGTATATAATACAAACCAGTTCTCTGATAATTTAGTCATTATTTTCGTCCAATTCTATTAAACCACGACTTTAAACCTATGTTCTTGTTTTCAGCATAACCATATTTATACCCATACTTGTAGCCATATTTATAACTATACTGGTAATAATTTCTTTTCGAATTCAAATCCACATCGTTGAGAACCAGATAAACCCGATCTAAGGATTGATCCTCGTTACTCTTATTTACAATATCAACCTCCTCCCTGTGCGATACCCCCGCTCTGAAAATATAGAGTGTGATATCTGAAAAACGATTGAGCAAATATGTATCGGATACCAATCCCAATGGGGCACTATCTATCACAATGTAGTCGTATTGCTGACGCGCATCCTCTATAAGCCGGTCGAGTCGTTCCGACATCAGAAGTTCGTTGGGATTGGGCGGTGCAATACCGGAAGGTAAGATGCTCAAATTTGGATATTGCTCAAGAGTAAAAATAAAATTGGAACAACTATCGTATTGTTCGGAGAGATAGAGTGAAATACCGTCTTTCGAATCAATTCCAAATTTTGAGGCCAAACGCGGTTTCCTCAAATCAAGACCAATCAGCAACACCTTCTTTCGCATAAACGAAAGACTAACAGCCAGATTAATACTGATAAACGTTTTACCATCGCCGGGATCGGTAGATGTAACCAGAATGACCTGATCATTATTCTTTTTCATCACAAAATTGAGTCGTGTACGCAGGAAATTAAACTGCTCGGTAGATGGATTCACGTCCGACTGCACAATCACATCCGAAACTATAGAATCGAAATGCGGCATCTCGCACAATATAGGCAAAGTAGTCAATCGCTCCAGATCGCGAGAGTTGGTAATACGCGAATATATCAGCGAATAAATATAAATGATTAACAAAGGAATAATCAATCCGAGCATCAAGCTAACCAAAAGGATTACATTGCGCTTGGGCGAAACCAGTGAGCCCCCACCCGGCTCACTTACAATGCGCGCCTTAGGCATCGTAACGGCCATAGAGAGAACTGTTTCTTCCCTTTTTTGCAACAAAAAGAGGTAGAGTTGCTCTTTAATTTGCTGCTGACGCTTTATCTCGATAAACTCACGCTCTTTTCGCGGAATATCGTGAATCTGCCCCTGCATAATTTGGTTTCTCTCATTAAATCCGTTTTGTTTCACACGAAGAGACTTGCGTACGTTTTCAACGCCGACAAAAATAGCCTTTCGGGCGTTCTGTATTTTTCGGGTATATTCATCGAGGAGAGGACTCTCTTCTGTCGAAGCAGCTATTATTTTCTCACGTTTAAGCAAGAAATTATTATACTCTGAAACGAGGGCCAAAAGACTAACATCGTAAATACCCGGATCCGGAATAGTTTGGTACTGTGTAGATGGATTCTTCAAATAATCCTCCAGAAATTTCACCAGGCTCAACTGGATTTCTACATCCCCTTTGCTTTTTTCGTATTCACTGCTTCTTCCCCGAAACAGATCTGCCTCCGAAGTGATATCTGTAAATTCATTTTTTTGTTTGTAATTCTCAACCTCCTTCTCCACATCAGCAAGCTCAGCTGTCAGAACCCTCAAACGGTCATCGATAAACCGGGCTGTATTCACGGCCGAATGGTTCACCTGAGCAATTGCATCCTCGTTGTACAGCTCTACAAGTCTGCTTAAAAACAGTTTTCCTTTGGAACGATTCTCTGTTAGCATAGAGAGTGTAATCACCTCATTCTTCTTGCCCAGTTCAGCAGACAATTCGGATATATATTCCGATACAACAGACTCCGGATTGTCGATGCGCACAATCAACTCGTTTTCCGGATCCGCATTCCCGTTACAGTGCGAAAGCATCAACTTCAGCGAGGGTAATGAAATTTCAGCCGGAAGAGATTTTAAATTCAGTACCGATTTAAAGTTTCCGGATTCAACTTTTACATTTATCAGACCTTCATCGCCTTTATTGATATAGAGTACAACAGGCTCTTTCAGATTCTCGAGCCCGGCACTATCCGGCTCCACACATATCCCGTTTTGGCCGAATATATCAATCTCCTTCTGCAGAAAACCCTTTTCATAATACGAAACAGAAAACCGGAGAGAGCGGATTACACTCAACACCAAACGGGGCGATCTCAATACCATCAACTCATTCTGAGCATCGCTCACACCGGTTTTCACTCCCAACTCGTCGAGCATCGCCATTTCATCGTTGGATCCTTTTTTTGAATCGAGAATCAGTAGAGACGTTTCAATATCGTAGTAGTTGGTTTGAGATTTATAGTAAAAAAAACCAATCAGCAAAGATGCTACAATAGACAATACAATCCATCTCCAATAAACAAAGTATTGCCAAAAAATCTCTTCGAGATTCACCTGTTCATCCTTTGATTTTTTATTCCTGCTATTATCTTTATTCAATTCCATATCCATTGCTAAAACAAATCTTTCGACCGGTTAATAAAATACGCCCCAATAAATGACGGGGCTCTGACTTAAAACAATATCAATTTAGAAGAGTTTAAACAAAAAAAAATGCCATAAACGACGGCAAAAAAACATCTCCTGATATAGAGGCTATTAGAAGCACCACAGACATCAAAAGATGATAATAATTATTGCAATCTGCATTTTCCATAAAACTATCCAAATATCAATCACGACCAAATAAAGCCAAATTTGTTTTGGTTTATTCACAAAGATAGTCAAAATAATGCAAACTGCACTATTTTGACTAGCTTAAATTACAAACAAATGTAAACATTTATCTATTTCGACAAGGTAAGAAGAAACGTGGTTATCGAAATTAAAGTTCCAATCAACCCCAAAGCCATAGACTCACCCACACCGACATAAGAGGATCGCCGTCTGGGAGTATTTGGCTCTACATATACAATATCGTTTTGTTGCAAATAGTAAAAGCTCGATTGTAAAAGCCTGGGGTTGGTCAGATCTATACGATAGGTCAACCGGTTACCTTCACTATCCTCCCGAATAAGCAACACCTTCCGACGGCCATAGAGAGTGAGGTCACCGGCAGAAGATAAAGCTTCGAAGATGGATATCTTTTCGTTCATGCAGCTTATTGGGCCCGATTTTGCCACATCGCCCAATACCGAAACCTTGTAGTTGATAAAACGAACCGTCACCATCGGATCTTCACGTATATAACGCGGATAGACAGACGAGCGAATCAGAGCCTCCAGTTCACTTTTTCGCAATCCGTTGACTTTCAGTT
>Ga0209398_1000080_pt1 | contig 71599 bp, 45 predicted proteins | sample AshMeaBigSpring_FD_184125 | JGI IMG/M metagenome (GOLD analysis project Ga0209398, IMG submission 184125) | Groundwater microbial communities from Big Spring, Nevada to study Microbial Dark Matter (Phase II) - Ash Meadows Big Spring (SPAdes)... | ecosystem: Environmental > Aquatic > Deep...
CAGGTATTAAGTCCTCTACTCGCGGACGTTTTACTCTCTTTTTCTTTTCCATGTTCAAAGTTATAATTTTGTTCGTGCTTTTCTAACTTTGACACACTTTTTTGAATGGCCTCCAACTGATACTGAGAATATTTTACTGTATGCAAAAAATAAAGATAGTTTAAATATTCAAAACGATGATGAAGCAACTGTTACTACTTCTTATAATAGAGAAGATGAAGATGGTAATCGTTACGGACTTGAGCGGTTAGATAAACAAAGTATAAGATATTCAGATTCTTTAAATTATACAATAATTGGACCGGATGGACTAGAATATAAGCCTCAACACAGAGACCCTAATAACCCAAATGCAACGTGGCGTTGGGGGCAAGATACTGTTAGCGAACGTTATGATGAGTTGGTTTTTGAGAATGGAAATGTTTATACAAAAAACTATGAAAAGGAATCAAACAAACCTCGAAACCTTTTGATTGAGGGCAGATTTGGAAGAACAAGAACAGGAAAAACGGAATTATTTTCGATAATTGGGGCTAATAGTTTTACTGCGCCAAAGCCATCACGCTTAATCAGTTACTTTATAAAGCTTTTCCCTAAAAAAGATGCCACAATATTGGATTTCTTTGCTGGTTCAGGGACTACTTTACATGCAGTAATTCAACTAAATGAAATAGACAGCGGTACTAGAAAATGTATTATTTGTACGAATAATGAACAGGATATTTGTGACAAAGTAACATATCCAAGGATTTTTAATGTTATAAATGGCTATAAGTCTAAAGGGAATAGTCAGGTTGAATTGCATTCACAAAAACTAAATATTACTGCATTCAAGAAATCAGAAACTATATTGAAAAAGATAAATCTAATAAAAGACTCAAATAAACATAATTATGAAAAAATAAAGATTGAGATAAATGACGATTCAATAATCGTTTGGGGCGAAACAAAGAAAGGGAATATTGTAAAAGGTCTGGCAAACAATAACTTGCGTTATTACCGAACAGATTTTGTACCCAGCATCAAAACAGAACAAAACAAACGCCTGCTCACGCAAGCCAGCACCGATTTGTTGTGCATCAAGGAGGATTGTTACGATGAAATTACGGCAGACTTTGGTTATAATCCTCTGCAATGTCGCATTTTTACTAATAAAGTTGGCAAATACATGGTAGTGGTGTATCACAGCCGAAAGCAAAGGCAAATATGCGAGCAGCTAATCGACACCATCAAAGCGTTTGAAAACCGCACCGAAAAGGTAAAACTCTATGGTTTCAGTCCCGAAAAAGAAACGCTGATAGAAGATTTTGCCGAAGTGGAGGAGCTAATAGATGCTGTACCATTGCCCGAATCCATTTACAATGCCTACCGTGCAACTTTCAGAATGTTGAAATTAGACAGGCAATCCTGAAGGGATTAAATGTGATTAGCCACGGGTGCAACCCGTGGAAATAAAGAATAAATGGAATTTTTACAACCCCGAATGGGGTTGAATATCATGCAAAGATTATTTTATTCAACCCCATTCGGGGTTATTAAACATATACAACACAATCATCCATAGGTTGCACCTATGGCTAATCAAATTCAAGCCCGTTAGGCTTGGTTAATTCATTAACTGTCAATTAAAAAAAACATGTATTTACTCAAAGAATTTCAGGAGAAAGCCGTTAAGAGCTTACTAGAACATACCTACGAAACATTGAATGCTACCACAAAACAAATCCCTGTTTTACTCGAAGCCCCCACCGGCTCAGGCAAAACGGTGATGATGGCTGCCTACCTTGAACGATTGGTGGACGAACTGCACCTGCAACCCGAATTGAGCGACAATGTGGCGTATATTTGGTTTGCACCCAACACTTTGCATATCCAAAGTTTTTTATCGTTGCAAAAACTGTATGCAGACACTAACAAGTTGAACTGTATGGATTTGAGCACGTTGAATAGTAATCCGGTGCTCAATGCCAAGGATTTGCTGTTTGTAAACTGGAGCAGCGTAGATGGCATGAAAAAAATATGGCGCAAAGAAAATGAAACCAACACCAACCTCGAAACGTTGATTGAAAACACCTATCTCAATGGTACAAAAATTATTCTGATAATCGACGAAGCGCATCTCAGCGCATTTAGTGGTCCACAGGCTATCGCAGTACGTAGGCTCATAAAAGCGCAACTGGAAATAATGGTTACTGCCACGCCCAACCCAAATCAACGTCCGCAGCGAATGGTGTTTATTTCGCGCAAAGAAGTGATAAACGAACAAATGATTAAAAAGGGTGTGCGTTTGAATATTGGTCTCGATCCCGAAAAACAAAATAGCGAAAATGTTCACATTCACTTGTTGCGCACTGCTTTTGCTAAGAAAAAAGAATTGGAAATGCTTTACAAGGCCGAATTGGGTGAAAATGTGATTAACCCACTGTTGTTGATACAATTACCTTCCGAAACCGAAAGTTTGAGCGACGAAGATAAAACCCTCCGTGATACATTGGTGAGCTTATTGAGTAATGAATTTAATATAACCGCCAGCAATGGTCGATTAGCTATTTGGCTATCGGGCGAACGCGATAAAGATGGATTGGAAGAAGCAAACGGTATGCACGATGTGTTGATATTTAAACAAGCGATTGCCCAAGGTTGGGATTGTCCGCGCGCATCTGTGTTGGTCAGTTATCGCAATGTTCGAAGCAAAGACTTTGGCATTCAGACCGTCGGTCGCATTCTACGTATGCCACACCAGCGGCATTACAAAAATGATGCACTGAATTACGGATATGTTTACACCAATATCGAAAGCAATAGCATCAACTTTGTGCCCGCAGATATAGCGTATTTCAATTATCAGATAGCAGAACGTAAAGAACATTCAGAATGGTATTTTGCAACATTAACTACAGCATCGGTAATCAACGATAGAGCATCGAAAGGGTTATTGAATTCTGCCTTTGAACAGCTGTTTTTCGATCTTATGGAAGCACAATACGGGCTACAACAGTTACCCGAACTAGAAGTTTTTGCAGAAGCACAAGAAGAGAGTGAGATGAAAAGAATCATCTCCTCAAACCGACAAGGATTGATCAATAAATTCTGGATTTTTGAAATAGACGATCACCAAATAAGTATTCCAACTAATATTGAGATTGATTCGTATGAGGTTAGTTCAATGACCCTTAGTTTGAGTCAGGTGAAAAAGTTTGCGATAACGGTTGCTGAATTCAATACTATGTTTGATCGGTTTTGCTACGACAGTATTACCCGAATGAATCGCTCAAAAAGCTGGAAAAAACTGCGAGAAACCTTGCTTCATTTTGCCGAGTATTATTTGAATATATTTGAGTTTGAGGCTCGTAAATTGTTTCTGTATCCACACAACAAAGGGTTGTTGATACAACAAATTACTCAGGCATTAGAGTTGTTCGAAGCGATTCAAACCTCTGTTGGTAACGACAAACGTCGTTTAGAAAACAGCGATTGGGAAGTGCCCAAAGTACGTTATTACAATGAACTCTACAATCGCGAAGAGATAGCTAGTCATGCGCTAGATCCATTTTTTGAGTACAAAGATGCCTCTAATCCTGAGCGGGCGTTTAAGCATTTCTTAAAAAACAATGAAGCCTCAATTTGTTGGTGGTACAAAAATGGAGATCAGGGGCGTGAGCATTTTGCTGTCCCTTATACTGATTGTTTCAAAGTGTTGCGTTTGTTTTATGTCGATTTTGTGATTCAGTTTAAATCTCAAAAAATAGGATTGTTTGATACCAAAACAAAACGGTCTGATGCCGAAGCCCCCAACAAACACAATGCTTTAATAGACTATTTAGAAAAAGAAAACGAGCGAAATACCAATCGAAAATTGGTAGGTGGGATTATCATCTCTGAAGAAATAGGCGGCGTTGTGTATTTTAGATATTGTACGAATCGAATAACAGATACAACCGACCTTACAGGCTGGGACTTTTTTGATCCGGCAACGATTTGAAAATCAGCTGCTATTAAACGCTGTCAGGACTTTGTTGCTGACAGGTTGAGCTGCGAACAATAAATCGGCGTTAAATAGCAGTTTAATAAACAAATATCATGGTAAAAAAAACAAATAGTATTGTCAGAAAATAAAAAACCCCGGTTTAACAACCGAGGATTTTTTGCGACCCTAATAAAACAAGCGGTTTTACCAAAGCCGACTTAGACCACAAAACTACAATGCGAATTTGATTAAGGCAAATAAATTAACAAAAAAGTTTTTTTCTAAGATTAATTCAACTATACATCATGGCAAAAAAAGGATTAGATACAACATTTCTTCACTACGGTATTCGTAAAGAAGACCTTAGCCTGATTGAGTCGCTCTGCACTCAGCACGATTTGGATATCGATTGGGTGAAAGAGGGTTTGCTGAAAGAGTTTCATGAACGAAAAATCAGAAATCAGGAGACCGACGACAAATCTCTCGAACGAATGATTGAAAAAGCACTACAAAAAATCAGGTAGCTATGTTGATAAAGAGAATAAGGGTAAAAAACTTCAAGACCTATTTGAGTCTTGATTTAGACTTGTCGGTAGATGCGGACCGTCCCATTGTATTGATAGGCGGCATGAATGGTGGTGGAAAAACAACCTTGTTTGAGTCCATTTACGGTGCCTTATACGGGCTCAATATTCACAGCAAAAGGCAGTTTCACGAACTGCTGAATGCGGGTTCGCTGGGTATTGAAGAAGAAAAAATAGAGCTGGAACTACACTTCTCGGGCATGGTGCTCAACGAAGAGCAGCAGTATGTGCTCACACGCAGCTATATGCTTAATTCGTCAGGCATTCCGGTTGAGAGCGTCAAACTCAATATGAATGGTACAATATTCTTGTATGGAACCGCCACGCCGCCGGCGCAAAAGGCAGAACAAGAGGCTTATGTGAATAAAATTATTAAAGCTAATCTGCCTCAGGAGCTCAGTCGCTATTTTCTGTTCGATGCCATGGAGGCCGGCAATCTGCTGAAAGAAGATCAACTCAATCGCGTAATCAAAGAGAATATCGAGAATGTGATGGGTTTCAACAAGTTTATGCAACTATCCAGGGCTTCCGAAAACCTCTATCAAAACCAAACGGCACAACGCCTTCAGGTGGAGAACGAAAAAAAGGAGTATATCGACCTGCTGGAGCAAAAGAAAGAGCTGGAATTGAAGCAAAAAGCCATAGAACAACAGCATCAGGATGCGCTTCAGTATTCGGTGTCGGGCAAAGAGTTGTACGACAATCTGAAAAACGGGCTTAATCAGGAGACTACGGTTAAAAACAAAATAGAGCAGACAAAGGCTCAAATAGAAGCGGTTTACAAAAAGGAAAATCTCTTTAAACAGGAGTTGGACGACTTTGTGAAAGATGCAGAAATCACGGTATTTGTGCCTAAACTGATCGAATCTATCAAAAATGAGATAAATCTTATTCTAAAAATAAAGAACGAAAAACAGCATCATGCCAAAGGTGTTGTGCTGCCCGGGCAGGTAGAGGTGATTAGCAAATCGGTTATTGCCTATTTGAAGGAGCATCAATTGATGGTGGATGAACCAGCCATGGCCGACCTGGTCGATTATGTGCTGTCGAAAACAGACAATTCTAACGTGGAAGATGAATATGATTTTCTGGAATTTTCGGAGGTGAAAGCACTTGAAGAGGCGTTGAATATTCGTGCAGCCAACCATTTCCCTGTATTGAATCAGCAGAAGCACGACCTTGAGATTGGACTGGGGCAGATACCTGGTTTGGCGGTGCAAATCGAAAATATGAAATCGCTTATTGCCGGTCGCGACTACTCTCTGCTGAAAGCGTACGAAGATAACGAGGCTAATATTAAAACCTACGAAAAACAACTTCTGGACATAACAGCCGAAATAACAAAGATTGCGAAGCGTTTGCATCAATACGACATTCAACTGAGTCAGGAGCCTGACCCGAAATACGAAGCATTGGGCAAATTGAAAGGATTTTTCGAAGATATTGCCAACCAACTGTTGAAAGTGAAAAAACAACAGATAGAGTTGAAAATGAAGCAAGATCTCAATACCAACCTTACGGCATACCGCGATGTGATTGACCGTGTCGAGTTGTCGGAGAATCTCACGAATCTGACCTTCAAAATCTACCACAAATCGGGCAACGAAATCTATTTGAATCAGCTTAATACGGCATCGAAACAGATAGTTGTTCAGGTATTGCTCAAATCGTTACACGAATTTGGAGATTATAATCCACCTGTAATGATTGATACTGTGATGGGAGTATTGGACGAATCGAGCCGCTCTACTGTGTTGGAAAATTATTTCCCCGAACTCTCACATCAAACGTTGTTGTTGAGTTCCGATAGTGAAATAAGACCGGGTAACGATTTGGCAAAGATAGAAACATTCGTCTCAAAAGTTTATACGTTGGAAAGAGACCGGGAAAAGCAAATGACTATGGCTGTTTCGGGGTATTTTGGTCACACAATCAACAATTAAGTTATGGGAATCATCAATTTACAAAATATTCGTCAGGCCGAAGGTTTAATGGACGACCTGCATGAGGTTCGCTACTCAATAGAAAAGCGAATCAATGCCAATACCTATTCTGCCACCCACAAACAAACGACCTTGAATGGTAACAAAGTGATGAGAATCTGTTTGATTGCAGGGCTTTCGAGCAAAGAGGAGCGAGCGCTTGCTGACATCGAGCAAATTCAATTATCCAAAACGAGCAATCGTATTTTTGAAACGCTCTTCACGTTGCACAATTTGGGTACTCTCTATTCTGCTTTGTTGAAAATCAGATACAACGGGTTGTCGGTCGATTGGGATAATAGTGTATTGAAAAGTAAAATTATTAATGCCGAGATATTGCGTGGTAGTCGTTTGCTTATGCGCGAAAACGAGCTGGACGAGTGGTTGATGAGCAGTGTCAGTTTAGGCGCAGGGACAAAAGGCGGTCGAATTCCGTACTTAAACCTGAATATTGGCACGTATGACGATAATATACCCGCAACGCTGAATCTGAACGGCAGGGATATTACCAACACTCAGATATTAATAGCAGGTACTACGGGCTCGGGAAAATCTAACTTATTGGCCGTGTTGCTCAATGAAATACGTACCTTATCTATCGAATCGACATATCCGGTCAACTTCTTGTTGTTCGACTACAAAGGTGAGTTTTCCGACCCTACAAACAATTCATGGCTCAGTTTATTTGAGGTTGACCGCACCGCCATACTCGACCCGATAGCGGCACCATTGCCTTTCAATCCATTCAAAGATTTTACAGGGAAAACCCAGAACGAGATAAATCTTTATTCTACGGAATTAGCCACGGCTATTTGTGCTATCGACAATGCCCGCATGAGTGCAAACATGAGCAATCGACTGTCGGAGTCGATTATTCAGGCTTATAAAGTATCGCAAAATAAAGCTATCGATTTCGACCTGATACTGAAACAATACATCCGGTTGCAACCCGAAAGAGATAGAGACAAAGATGATAGCATCAAATCTGTTTTGAAGCAGTTGATTCGCACCAATCTGTTTGCTTCTGAAGATAGTGTGGATTTAATAAAAGAGAGTCTGATTGTGAAAATGGACGGTTTTCCCAAGGATGGACCTATTGCGAAAGCTATAGTCTATTTCATAGTTTCGAAATTGAACACCCTCTATGAACGTCTTCCGAAGCAGGCAATTGACGACGATTGTGTTGAGCTACGCCATTTTAGCATCATTGATGAGGCTCATTATATGCTGGGATTCGACAATAAACCATTGCGCGACTTAATAGCTGTCGGTCGCAACAAAGGGTTGAGTATCATTTTGGCTACACAAAATATGGATAGTTACAAGAGCGAATATTTCGATTTCTATGCCAATGCTCAATATCCGTTGATTATGAAACAACAGTCGATAAACGACAGTGTAATTAAAGATTTGTTTGGCGTGTCGGGCAAGGATTTCCTCGAAATCAAGGAGGCAATTTCAGGTTTGCAAAAAGGAGAATTAATCATCAAAAACCCAACGGCAATTGCTTTAGGAATGGGTAAGAAATACAAAAAGATAAAGGTGAGTCATCTGATATAGACCTGTGTTTAGTCGGGGCGCGACCCGCAGTCGCACTCCGACTGCGGGTATTCGGTCGGACAGTGATACGCAGCGAGAGCTTGGCTCAAAGAGAAATTCTCGCTTGAAACCCAGCTTTATATTTCAGTCGTTAGATGGTTCGAAATAATCCGTTGGATAAAAATGTTGTTATGTTTGTCCCTGTTGTAGATAATGTACCAGGTTGTGGTTTTGGTTCGGCGGTAATGGTGCACATATTTCCCGTATCGTTTGTGGAGTGCGAATGTGCACAGGGCATGATAGGATATTTTATCAAGTTTGTTGCAAGTCTTGATAATATCAGAAACATAGCTTCTGCAATGCTCTTTAGTCAGCGAAATTTTCTTCCAATTCAATAGTCCGAAAAGAATGTCGTCTATATCATTATCAGCTTTGCTGCTATAAAATACCATGTTCGTTACAGAATTTATTGACCTTTTCCATAGCTTTTTTCTCAAATTCCTCAGCAGTCATATATCCTTCGGGGACAATGCCTGTAACGGCGGGATTTTCGAACACAACACCGGTTCTGTATTTGCGTATCTCTTCCAGTATTCGCTTTCCGTTACGCGTGGTATCGTCAATTTTTACTGTGTGTATCATTGTGTTGCGGTTTTTACGTTGTAGATTGCAAAAATACAACTTGTTTCTGATAAAACAAGTTGGGCCGGGAATATGTTTGATCTTATCCATTGCAAGAGGGGTGGACTTCATCTACATAAACAGGCAACTTGCCTGTTTGCAGAGATGGTGGTTTGTGTGTTGCATAATTATGATAATCAGGCTATTGTGAAAACGATAGAGGCAACCTGCCTCTGAACTGTACCCTGGGTTGGTTTACGATGTCGTAATTTTGCATTGTCGGAATCAACGAAGGAAGCGCTGTTGCTATCCGGGTTCAGAGGATGACACATACGATTATGGCATTAGCCCAAAATCCGGTAACAGGCCAAATGGCCGGCTCTTATGCAAATGTAAATACGTACGTTTGCAAAGGCCAGAATGTAGTTAGTTCGAAGGCGTTTAATCGCAAGAACTCAAACACGTCAGCCCAGCAATTGCAGCGGGCCAGTTTCAAACTAATAGCCGATGCCTACGTGATGTTGGGCGGATTTGTGGATATGGGTTTTCCACAGCGCGACATCCGGCAATCGGCTTACAATGTATTCATGTCTCTGAACCTACCGGGCGCGGTGGATAGTACGGGAGATGAGCCGGTGATTAACTACAGTAAGCTGGTGGTAGCGAGAGGCTCATTGCCGCAGCTGGACCTTTTGCAGGCATCTGTAAGTACAACGGGCATTCGTTTGCAGTTTGAGTCGAGCATTGCTCTATCGAAAGCATCGGCCGACGATGTGGTAATCACCCTGGTGAAAAGAGCCGGTCGTGTAATCAAGTCTGTACAAACAGCGCGGGGAGAAGCCGAGCTGTTGCAGGTAGATGTTGCATTGCCGGGTATCACCAAAGAAGAGGTTGAGTTTATCTATGTGTTTGTTATTTCGAAAGATGGTAGCAAAGCATCGAACTCGATGCTGGTAGAACTCGCCTGACCCTGACCAGAGTCAGTAGCGATGCTCTGACAAAAAACGGGAGAAACGCCCCGATTCGCAGCAGTGCGGGTTGGGGTGTTGTGTTTTTAAATGGTTGAAAAATAGACTTTTAGGTTGTGCATTTTGTGAAAATGTTTTGCAAAGAAATAATATCCTGCTTTCTTATTAATACTATTATTTTTGTAGATGAAAATCGTTAGAATAGTCTGTTTTGCCGATGGAAATTGCAGGCTGCTTTTATTAACCAAAACATGAAAACAAAACAATGAGAAATCTTTTACCTTTATTTTTTTTAGTAGTTCTTCAGTCCGGATTTGCTCAAATAACCGGTTCGGGCCATGTGCCTTCGGGGTATAAACTTGTATTCAATGACGAATTTGACAATCCGGCAACCAAAAATGTGAACTGGGCTCCTGATAACCGGGATACCCGTGGTATCGACTGGAATACTTACGGTGTGATTGAGAATGGCGTGATGAAGTTAAAGAATCTAAAGATTCCCAAAACTGATACTACTTTGAGATGGTCGGCTCCCAGTTGCAAAGGAAGACGCTACTACAAATACGGCTATTTTGAGTGCCGCTACAAATATGCAGCTTCGAATGGCTTCAATAACTCATTTTGGATGCTTGGAAATACACAACTCGGCAAAGATTATATTGAAATTGATATCAACGAAGGTCAGGTGGACGAGGGTGGACAAAGAAATAAAGCATCGTGGCTGGCGGCTGGCGGGCTGCTGTCGCTCGATCAGGTTCGTCCATTGACGCTCGATCACTCCAGTAGTTATTGTAACAAAGCAACTTATTATTATACAACTCAAGATTTGAGTGCTGATTTTCACACTTACGCTTTTCAGTGGACGCCCGATTCGTTGAGCTATTACCTGGATGGAAAACTGTTGTTGAAACACGCAAACAGGCGAATTGTAGCAAAAGAGCCAGAATATCGTTTGTTGAACTATCCGATGGTCATTTATCTGAGTACACTTAATTGTAAATCAGTTGCCGGAGAAGCTGCGATGAAAGAGTCTTCGATGGATATTGATTATGTACGCGTATATCAGTTGCCCGGAAGCTCAGATGGGATGCCACCGGCAAGTGGTTCAAATGTGCTGAAAAACAGTGGTTTTGGGCCCTATGATGTGGAAGATTACGGGGGGAATATGTATTCGTGGTCTTCGGCAGTAGGTAGTGTGGATAGCTCGTTCTATTCATCGATAGTAACTGCTGCAAGAACATCACCGATGTACGCACCCAGTCAGAACATTGATGTGTTGCAAGCCGGAGATTACAACCTGACTTTCAGAGCACGGGTGATAGATACAACCCTGAATACTGCATCGTGGAAAATGAAGATCAGCAACAGTGATAATTTGTCGAACTCGGTGTTGTCGAAACTGACCAGTGTGAGCGGTGGTGGCGGCGTTTCAGGAACTGAGGTTTATATTACAAAGGCTCATGCTCCGGTGTTTAAAAATTTTACGTATCGCTTCACCGTGAAAGAGCCCTCTGCATTGGCCACTTATACCCGGGTGATGTTTTATCATAACAACACCAAAGGAGCAGCCACTTTTCAGCTGGATGATGTGGTGATTACTCCGGTAGGAACTCCGGTTATCCATGAAGTAGAATCGACTGTAAAAGTATTTGGTGGAGTAGGCAATATCACTGTGAAAAATGATGGCGGAGAGTTTGCAATGGATATCTATAATCCGGCAGGAACATTAGTAAAACAGTTGTCGGGAGAAAACGCAGGAACATTTTCAATGGAGAAAGGCGTCTATTTTGTGCGCGTAAAACAGGTAAAATCGCTACCTTTGACATTTAAGATCGTTGTCTTGTAGTTAGCCTTATTCTGTTTTACTGTAAAAAATCATCGGATGAATAATTTAAAAGCTCTTTTGTTTTTGCTTGTTGCATTTTCTTATGTTCATATTTGTGCCGCGCCTCCTGCCGGCAAAGGGTACAAACTCATCTACGAAGAGGCGTTCAGGGGCGATACGCTGAATACGAACGACTGGATTTACCGCGAAGGTCGCCGCGAAGGGTTGGGTTGGGTGGACGGACTCAACTGCAAAGAAAATGTGTATGTAAAGGATGGTCTGTTGCATATCGTTTGCCGCCGCGAAAAGCTCAATGGCCGGATGGAAAACACCGGTGGCGGTATCATCAGCAAACGCGATTTCGGGTACGGTTATTACGAATGTCTTTCTAAACCCTTTATGGCCGGACATGGCGTGCATACCTCGTTTTGGCAGCGGGGCAGCCAACGCAAAAACAACGATATTTTTGAGATTGACTCCTACGAGATTGATTCAAAAACCTATGTTGCCACCAACAATCTCTATATGAATCTGGCCCCCAAAGGCATGAGGTATTCTCCCTGGCCACACCGTGCGCAGGTGGAGTTTACGCTCGACAAGGAGGGTTGGTTTCTCGACGGATATGAATATACGCCCGAGGGTGTGATTTTTTATGACAACGAAAAGGTTGTGGCTAAAGCCGAATGGCACGAGCTGACGGCCAATCAGATGATGTGGCTTACGGCACTCAATGGGGTGGGTAAACTCGATACGGCAGCACAGCCCGGCGAGTCGGTGTTCAAATACTTCCGCTATTATGCCAAAGATTATCCCGGCATCAATTTGCTCCCCAACGGCAATTTTGAGTTTAATCAGGATCGTGTGGAATCGCACAAACCTGTTTCGTGGACACCAGCCGGCACACCCGGAGCTGTTGAGGTGGTTGAGGGAAATGCCGTTCGCGACAATTACAAATTGCGAATCGGGTTGAATGATGCTTTCTCGGCTTCCATTCAGCAGCCGCTATACTACATCATGAACGGCACTTATCAGCTGACCGCTTATGTACGCACATCTTCCAAAATTAGAAATGCAGTCATTAAGGTTTCCGAATTTGGCGGAAAAGAGCTTAATGCAATGATTCAACCTGCTTCTAAATGGACAAAAATTACTATTCCGGTTGTAGAGGTGACAAATAATCAGGTTTCTATTAGCTTTTCGGCCGAAGGCAATGCCAATGAATGGCTCGAAATAGATGATATACAGTTTATGAAACCGGTATTGAAAGGTGGGAAGATGGCTAAACAGCTGCCATTTTGGGAGAAAGGAGCTCCCATTTGGCAGCTGGCTATCGGAGCTCCCATTACATTTACCGGAGATCAGAAGTTCTATTTCTTCGACCGGAATGTGGGCTATGGCGACACCATAACGGTGAATTTCAGGCTCAATGCTGCTGAAATGGCCAATACGGTACCCATTGCCCGTATGCCAAAGAAAGGCAATTCGGGTTGGGCTGTTCAACTTCGCAAAGATGGTTCACTGGCATTCAGTATCGGCAGTGTAGAGAACCATCGGGATGTGGTGGCTCCCAAGGCATACAAAGCCGGTAAACCGGTAAACATCAGTTGTGTGTTTGTAAATGGAACAGCTCTGATTTATGCAAACAACAAACTCCTGAAGCAGGAGAGCGGAATCACTCAGAATACAAAAGATAAAACGGCTGCCGGCAGATTAGGTACAGTAGATCAGAATTTTGAAGCTGTGGGCGATGTGGTGATGGAATCTGCAAAGAAAAGTGTTGATCCTTCGCGGTTTCAGAATTTCAAAGGCTCGTTGCAATTTGTGAAAATGTATAACCGGTTACTGAAATAAAAAGAGTAAAGAACAAAGAGCAAAGACGAAAGAAATCAGACAAAAGTGAGTAATGCCTGAATTGGATTGGGCGCCATTTATCCCGCAATTGGACTTGCCCGAATCGCACCTCAAGGATGTGGTGTTGATTCGGGTTTTTTGGAAGGTAAATGATTAAAAATAATTTTGGAGTCGCTAATCCTGATTCGTATGAATAATTGGGGTATTGATTCCTGACTTTTATACAAAAACAAAAAAAGATGAAACAATTTCGTATCGTATTTATTGCTGCATTGTCAGTTCTATTTACACAAGTTTCTGCCCAACAAAACAATGTTGCAGTAGATTCCGCCGCCTTATTTCAGGCTCAGCAATTGAAACAAACCGAGCAGAATGTGGGGCCACACAATAGTCACCCAAATGCTCAATGGTTTCCCAAAGCCGGCTTAGGGCTTTTTATTCACTGGGGAATGGTTGCCGTAAAAGGTAGCGGCGATTTATCGTGGTGCATGCTTGCCAACAAGCCGTGGAAAGATGCTACTATCACACCCAATGATTATTATGCCTGTGCAAGCCAGTGGAAACCTACCGATATAAATTTCGACAAGATGCTGAAAGCGGCAAAAGCAGCCGGTGTTACTTACGCCGTTTTTGTGACCAAGCATCACGACGGTTTTACGCTTTGGCCTTCGAAATACGGAGAAATCGGAACAAAATATCAGTTTGGCGGACGCGATTTTGTAAAGGAATTTGTGGCTGCTTGTCGGAAAAACAAAATTCGGGTTGGCCTCTATTTTTCACCACCCGATTGGTACTTTGGTCGTCAATACAAGAGTTATTCGTTCAGAGGTTCAGAACAGCTGGATATGGATCATAAACCAACCGTACTGCCCAAAAAACCAGCCGATTTTGAACAAAAACGTCGTGAATTTATTCAAAATCAGGTGACTGAATTGCTTACCAATTATGGAAAAATTGATTTGATTTGGTTTGATGGTGGTGGCGGTGAAATACCGAACAAAACAGTACGCGAATTACAACCCGGCATTGTTATCAATAAACGCAACGGAGGAGGGGGCGATTATGGAGATAGTGAAGGTGCACTTCCACAAAAACGTTTCAATGGTTGGTTCGAAACCTGCGAAACCTGCTGGCCAAGTCGTAAATGGTCATATACCGAAGATTATGGCTGGGATACTGCACCGGAGGTGATTACCGAATTGGTAAAACTTCGTGCCTGGGGTGGAAATTTATTGGCCAATGTAGGACCCAAAGCTTCGGGCGAAGTTCCTCAGCAAGCATTGTCGGCCTGGAGCGAAATGGCAGCATGGATGAAACACAGCCGCGAATCGGTGATTGGAGCCAATGCCGGACCGTGGCCTGCGGATGTCAATACGCCGGTAACAACCAACGATGGTGTTGCTTACGTCCATTTTCTGCCCGGCGAAAAAGCCGAAGTGGTATGGAAAAATGCTCCGAAACCTGAGAAAGCATTCTTGTTGAAAACAAAAAAAGCAGTGGCATTTACCTACGAAAACGGAACATTGAAGCTGAATATCCCCGAAAATCAACGTACCAACAATGTGGATGTTGTGAAGTTGATACTGAAGAAATAATTATTTGCACCTGAAAAATCGGGGTGTTGAATTCGAATTTTAGAATGTAAAAAACAGATATAAAATGAATATACACAAAACTAAAATAGCCAGAATGCTGCTGCTTCCTCTTGCTTTTATGGCGAGTGGATCGCTCTTTTCACAATCGAATCTAACCGCCAATCTGGTGGCAAATCCCGGATTCGAAGAGAATATCACGAACGTTTCCGGTAATTTTGAAACACCAAGTGTAGGCAAATGGTGTTTCTTTAAGTGTGACAATTTGATTCAGGTTTCGGTATCGCAGAGTACACAATCGTTTTTCGCAGGCGCAAATAGTGCGTTGGTGAGTGTTAGCTCAAATCCCTCAAACACGATTTGGGATGCCCTGCTTTATCAGGATTTCGAGAATTTGTTACCCATGAAGTATGAACTTACATTCAGGGCAAAAGCTGGTGTAGCGCTTCAGTCGGGGATTAATCTTTCGGTGATTGACAAAGCTACAAACACCATTCTCAAAGGCTATTCGGAAGAGAGTTTCAGGTTTAATTCCGCATGGGGCATCTACGTTGTCGATCTCGATTTATCTGCATTCAAAGCTGCCGATTTAGCCAAAACCCGTATAGCGTTTCATTTCAGCGAAGTGGCCGATTGTATGATTGATGAGGTGAAGATGCGCCCTGTTTATACTGTACCGTTTGTCGATGCAGCCAAAGTGGTGCTTAGCAGTACGGGGTATCTCAGTTTTGATAAATCGCCAACGGGTTTTTGGACAGGTTTGTCAACTGCTGCTTTTAGTACCGAAAGTACTGAAGCTCCTTTTTCCGTAGTGGGTAGCATTACTGCCAATGGAGCAATGCTGCGCTACACTGTTTTTCCCTCGCGCGGAGCCAAGCCTTTGCAGGGAAACCGTTCGCTTTTTGTAGATGTGCAGGAGGTATTTGGCACGCCCGATTACGAGGTGGGGCTTCAAACTCCCAACTTTGCACCGGAGGTGTTGGGGCGTAAAATCCGTATTTCCTATTGGGCAAAAACAGATGGTGCTGCAACGGGTGAAGTGCGTATTCAGCCCCGTTTTGCCGGTACAGCCAAGAATGTGGCACAGCTGACTCCCGAATGGAAATATTTCAGTTACGATTATACCGTACCCACTACCACCACATTGCCTTACATTCGCTTGCAATTTTACAAGGAGGGTGCTTATCATGTGGATTGGTTCAATGTGGAATATGCCGATATATCAACAGGCGTTTCTACATCGTTGCAAAATAGTACTAGTTTGGCTCAAATGGAGGGCAATGCACTTCGTGTCATTTCGGAAGATGCCCACACGGTTGAGGTTTTTGATGTTGCCGGACGAAAAATGAAAACAATTCTCTGTACCAATAATACCGTGTACGAAATCTCATCCCGCCGGGGTGTTTATTTTGTGAGAATTTCCGGAGAGCGCAATCAAACACAAATATTGAAAACCTGTATCAAATAATCGTACTCATGAAGAAAAACATAATACTCAGTTTTTTGCTCTCTATGGGGCTGATATCCAATGCGCAAAACAACATTCAACAAGCAACTGCCGCATCTAAAATGGACTGGTGGCGCCAGGCCAGATTCGGCATGTTTATTCACTACAATCCCTCTACTGTTTATGGCAAAAGCGAGTGGGGGATGCTCTACGATAAAGTTCCGGTGGCCGATTTCAAGAAAAAGCTGGCCGAGTTCAATCCTGTTAAACAGGATATGGAAAGCTGGGTGAAACTGGCTCAGGAAGCCGGACAGAAATACATGGTTTTAACCACCAAGCACCACAATGGATGCGCCAATTTCAAATCGGCCGACCCGTTTAATGTAGTGGATGCTACGGCTTATAAAAAGGATATTGTGGACGAGTTTGTGCTGGCGTGTCGTAAATACGGCATGAAGTTCGGATTTTACTATTCGCATGCACAGGATTGGAGTCATCCGGGTGGGGGAATTACCTCCTATTCTAAGATGTGGGATCCCGCGGGTCAGTCGGGTGATTTTGATACCTATCTTGCCACTGTTGCTCTTCCGCAGGTGAAAGAGCTTTGTCGCCGCTACCCCGATGTGTCGGTTCTTTGGTGGGATACCCCTGTAAATATGAATGTTGCACGCGCTCAGCTTTTCAAAACATTTACCGATAGTTTGCCCCATATTATTCATTGCAATCGTTTGGGGGGATCACTGAATGAAGATTTTAAAACGGCAGAGCAGAGCGTGCCGGATGGCGGTTACCCGGGCTACGACTGGGAATCATGCATCACCATGAACAACCACTGGGGTTATTACGAAGGCGATAACAACTGGAAATCGGCTACCAGTACGCTCCGGATGTTGATTGATATCAATAGCAAGGGTGGGAATCTGTTGCTGAATATCGGTCCCGATAAGTTGGGCGTTATCCCTCAACCCAGTGTAGATGTCCTGAAAGCAATTGGAGCCTGGATGAGTAAAAACGGAGAGGCCATTTACGGTACAACCCTTGTTTCTCCGTTGACCAAAAGCATCTTGCCGTGGTCGGGTCGAACCACCGGAAAAACGGTGGGTGGTGTTCAGAAACTTTACTTACACGTTTTCGACTATATTCCCGGTTCTGCGCTCTACGTCCCTCTTAGCAATGCCGTTACAAAGGCATATATGCTCACAGAACCACAAACACCGCTTACATTTACCAAAAAGAGCAACTGCGTAACGGTAAATCTGCCCAATATAACTCCCGATTCCATTGCCACCGTTGTGGTACTCGAATATACCGGAACGCTGGCTGCTACTTCAGGTACCACTTTTTCTCTGGTTGCCAACGGAAGTACCGCCATTTCTGTACCTACGGTTTCAATTTCGGCCAACGCAATAAAAGTCATTTACAAAGATCAGCTGGGAACTGTAATTACCGGACGTAAAGTAACCGCGGAAGTAGTTTCGGGTGGCGATTATGTGAAAATTGATGGCGCAGCAGCTGTGGCAACAGACATAGCCGGCGAGGCTAATTTTTCCCTGAAAACAGGTCGATTCCCCGGTACTGCTACCGTAAAAGTTACATCGGAAGATGGCAAAATAGTTACGTTCACCGTATCTGCAACTTTGCCTTCAGGGGGGTGTGTTCAATTGAAAGGATATTGATAATCAATTAATAATTAAAAATTAATAATTCATAATTGGGGATGTGGCTTTTTGAAGGTTCTATCATGAATTAAGTGGGTAAATAAATAGCACCAAACGGGCATAATGGGAACGCGGATTAAGCGGATGGAAACAGATTTGTAAAATAAGAACGGATTGGAGTCGGATTTGGTTTTCTTCGAAAACAGCTGATTTTGTGATTCCATACAACTCTATCCGTTTCGATTTATCGAAAGATCAGTTATAAAATCCGTCTTTATTTATCCGTGCATATCCATATAATCCGTTAAATCCGCGTTCCATTCTTAATTTTTCTCTTTTTTGCTTTTATGGGTTTCACCTATAACATTATAGAGCCTCTTTGAACTTAATTTGCATAATGAAATAGTACAGATTAATCATATATAAATGAAAACAACAAAAAAAATACTCGTTTCACTGCTGTTAATCAGTCAGATGACTAACGTACAACAAGCCAGTGCGCAGACTGCACAATTCAGCGAAATGACCACACTCGAACATTTTGGTGGTCCATCGTCGGGAACATACAAACCGACCGACGCCGAGAAACAACGCATAGCCTGGTGGCGCGATGCCAAATTCGGGATGTTTGTACACTGGGGATTATTCTCCCAAATGGCCGGATACTGGAAAGGCGAAAAAGTAAGAGGTGGCGAATGGGCCATTAAAATGAATAAACTCCCCATTGACGAGTATCGCGAGCTTACTAAGGTGTTCAATCCCGGGAAATTCAATGCCGACGAATGGGTAAAACTCATCAAGGCTGCCGGTATGAAATACATCGTGATAACCTCCAAGCATCACGATGGTTTTGCGATGTTTAAGTCGAAAGTTTCGCCCTACAACATCGTGGATGCCACACCGTTTAAGCGCGATCCGATGAAGGAGTTGAAAGAGGCCTGCGATCGTCACGGTATCCGATTCGGATTGTATTATTCGCATGCACAGGATTGGAACGAGCCGGATGGATATGGTAATAACTGGTCGTGGCCGGGCTACAAACGAAATATGGACGCATATCTCGAAAACAAAGCATTGCCGCAGATTCGCGAAATATGCGAGCAGTATCATCCGGATATTGTGTGGTACGATACGCCGGGTGATATGAACATCGAACGTGCCCGCAAAGTGTCGGGACTAACCCGCAGTATTCTTCCCGGTGTGTTGATTAATAGCCGTGTTTTTACTGCAAATGAAGCTGGATTGTCTGATTATCAGAGTGGTGGCGACAATGAAGGTTTCCCGCAATACAGCAATATTCCCTGGGAGCTCTGTGGTACGATGAACAACAGCTGGGCATTTAAGAAATGGGATACAGAGTTTAAACCGGTAAGCGAATTGCTGTATCACCTGATTGATGCTGTTTCGAAAAACGGGAATTACCTGTTGAACGTGGGGCCAACCTGCGAAGGCAAAATCACGGAGCCATACTCCAAACGTCTGTTGCAAATGGGCGAGTGGCTAAAGGTGAATGGAGAAGCTATTTACGGATGCGGTGGAACGGCCTGGGGCACCGAGTTTGGCGATTATGGTACGATTAATGGTAAAAAGAAGTTTATTGCCGCCCCAGCCAACTGGCGCTGTACTACCAAACCGGGCAAAGTATATATCCACATCCTGAACTGGCCAAAAGATGGCAAAGTGGAATTGCCTGCATTGAAAGGAAAAATTAAAAAAGCTGATTTGCTTGCCAAAGCCAAAGCCAAAATGAAGTTCGAACAATCGGCGGAAAAAATCATACTTACATTGCCCAAAACAGCTCCCGATTCTTTGGCTTCGGTGGTGAGGTTGAGTTTGTAACTATTTGCATCAAACTTGGTTAGCCGTTGTTATCAGTCCTGAATTTGCTAATGTAATTCTGAAAATTTGCGCCTCTGTAAACGTTTCCAGTGAGTTGTTTTTCAATGTAAACGTTTACATTGAAATAAATTCATTGGATTTTTCGCTTTTTGCTATCATTGATATATATTTGTGTTGTCTATTCTTTATAATCTCATTGACGAGTGAAAGTAAATTGCTTATTGACATTGGAAATCTATTATCTATCTAAATAATTAATCATGAAAAAACCTTTATTCATTGTACTTGCGTTTTGGCTTTTTGCCATTGGGATGTTTTCGCAGGGGTTGATCAAGGATAAAACCTTTGACTTAGCTCTCAAAAATCTTTACAACCCGGCCGTTACCGACCTCGGGTGGAGCAGCTATACTGCTTATCCGACCACCGGGACTCCCAATTTTACCTCTTCTGTTATTACGGAAGCAAATGGAAATAAGTACTATCAGTGCGTAACCACTACAACCAGTGATACTTATCAGCGTGTGTTGTCTCAATTCACCAGCCAACCGGTCATTCCGGCAAGATATAAGCTCTCGTTCAGAGCTAAAGCGGCAGATGCAAGTGGTAGCTTTTACCTGAAACTGAGCGCGCAATCCGCTTTGAGTACATTACTTCCGGCCAATATGAGTGATGCCACTCCCGGTGTTGCATTATCGGGTGGAAAGCTCATTTTTACACCTACTACCGAGTGGCAGACCTATTCGTGTGTGTTTGATATGTTTCCGGCTGCGGAGGAGTATGTTCGGGTCTATTTTACTTTTAACAATACCGGAACTTATGAGATGGATGATGTCGACTTGATTCCTTATGGTAATACGGCGGTTGCTTCTATCGATATTGCCGGTACTGCCGGTCGCAATACAATTTCTACCTCGCTGGGTTCGCTCCAGCTGACAGCTAATGTGTTGCCGTCTAATGCAACTTACAAAAAGGTAACCTGGTCTGTGGATGATAACCGGATTGCAACCATCAACGCCAACGGACTGATTACCGCTATTCAGGATGGTACTGTAACTGCCTACGCGACAGCCCTTGACGGGTCGAAGGTGGAAGGAAGCTATACAGTTACCATTACCAATAATCCATTGGTGCAGAAGATTAATGTAAGCGGAAAAGACGGTGTAAACGCAATCGCGACAGCCGGTGGAACGCTGCAAATGATGGCCGATATTTTGCCTGCCAATGCAGCGGATAAACGCATCAGCTGGAGTGTGGATAAACCGGCATACGCTACTATCGATCAAAACGGATTGCTGACAGCAAAAGTAAACGGACAGGTTGTCGTTACAGCTTTGGCGGTCGATTTGTCGGGTGTTTCGGGTTCGGATACAGTGACGATTACCGGAAATGCAGTGAATCCACCGTCTGAAAGACTGGCTTCCCGGTTTACCTATTTCCACAACGATTCGCTGGTGAGCTACCTCAATTCAGCCAATTGGGCTACTACCATTTCGATGCGCAATAAGGCTTCGTATAAATCGACAACTACTGCCGGTGATTATGTGCAATATACCCCCAATTTTCTGGGTATGAGTGGAAATGTGGATATCCTTATTTTCAAAAATACCTGTACCAAAACCCTGAACAGCCGTGCCAAAGTAGAGGTATTCCACAATGGCAAATCGGATATTGTATATACCAACCTGAACAGTGTCAGAGATATGTACTACAGCATCGGTAAATTTGATTTCAGTGGAAAAGGCAACGAGTATGTGCGTATCTGGCACGAAAACACAGCCACTGCACCAACACCCGCAATGCCTGTTCGCATGGATGTTTATTACGATACCAAAATGCGGGTGCAAACAGCTGAAGAGATTTCTGCGTCCGTTGTAACCGGTTATTCGAAGACCGGAACCTGGAGAAACTCAACCAAAGCCGGTTACCGCGCGTTTGCCACACCGCAGGAGTCGAATACTGCCGGTTCGGTAGCTATCTGGAAGCCCGGAAAAATGGATGCCGGTAAATATATGATATACGTTTATCGTCCCAATGAAAAAACAGATGACAAGTACGAGATTTACCACGACTCGAAAGTAGAGGAGGTATATCTCAAAAATATGATTCACTCCAACTGGACGATGGATACCAAAACAGGTTCTCCCTGTAATCCGACAATTGACCTGGGTTGGCGTAAGCTGGGTGTTTTTGAGTTCACCGGAAATGGAAACGAATTTGTTCGTCTGACCAAAAACAGCAGCGATACTACCTTCACCGACTGTTTGATGTTTGAAAATGTACAGTTCGACGGCACCATTCTGCGTCGTACTGTTGTTACCACCAACCCCTACAACGGTGGCCTTTACGAAGGAGCCTATCCGGCCACATTCGAGCAAAAACAGGCGGCAGCCGGTATTCAGCCCGGTCTTTCTATGCAGGGCGGCGATGTATTCTTAACTGTTTCTACCGGATTGTACAACGGATCCACCGTTTATTCGCGTGAATATGTGCTGGGTAAAGGGATGTCGGTGCCTCATTATATCAATCCTCTGATTACAGAGCCGGGTGAGTATGAGGTGTCTCTGTACGCCGGTTATCCTCCCGGAGCAGGTTCTTTTTCGGTCATTACCGGTGCGGGAACCAAACCGTTTTCTGTAGCCTCTTTCCCTCAGTATAAGTTTACATCTATTGGAAAAGCGACTTTTAACGGTGGATTAAATAACGAATATGTTCAGTTTAATTTACCTCGTTTCAGCGATATGCTGTTCGAAAAGAATATTTCAAACGGTGCTATTCTGAAACAGGTGGCGGTAACCGCATTTCCTTATTACAGTGATAAATTATTTGCCGATACAAAAGGCATTCCTGCCGCTCACGATATCAGCGTGATGGTGAAAAAGGGGTATCTTGTGTCTATCGATGCAAATACATTTGCCCCAAACAGAGCCATGACCCGGGGCGATTTCACCACCGCGCTGGCCAAAATAATGAGTCTCACATCCAATACTTTCCTGCCCAATTTCAGTGATGTGCTCAGCACCGACCCCAACAGAGGGTATATTGCCTCTGCCCGCAAAGCCGGTGTGTTGTATGGTTTGCCCGACAGTACCAAACTTTATCCGAACGAACCCATCACCCGCGAAGCTGCTGCGCAGATGTTCCTCAATGCGATGGAGATTGCAGGTCGGTTTACCAATGTGAAAAACTACCTCAAAACAACTCCAGCCGTTATATTGCGTTCGTATGCCGATGGCGCTTCAGTGAGTGATTATGCCAAAGAGGCTTTAGCCTGTATGGTAGAAGCAAGGGTAATTAAACCGGTAGGAGTAGAGTTGCAACCGGCTCAAACTATCTCCCGTGCCAATGCGGCATCGTTGCTGAAATTGTACAAGGAGCTGATTCTGAGTTCGGGTCCTTCCTACCGCAAGTGCGACTGGACGATGACCTTCGAAGATGAGTTTGACGGAAATATGCTCAACTACGACAAGTGGAGTTGCGACGACTATGTGCGTTTTGCGCCTTTCTCGGCCAAATGGAAAGAAAACTGTATGGTGGAAGATGGAATGTTCAAAGGATACAATTTCTTCGACAATCACAAGGTGCCATTCAGTAGTGGTAATATCACCTCCAGGTTCTCCCAAAACAGGGGCTTCTTCGATGCCCGGTACAAATATCCGAAATGCTTTGGTTCGCACACCTCTTTCTGGTCGAGTGGCGGTAGCGCAGGCGATAACAACTACAACGAAGGGGCATACCCCAACTCTGTGGGGACCAACAACTACTTCCTGAAAAGTCCCCGTGCTTTTGACTTTGAAACGTCCGATGATCTGTCGGCCGACTTCCATACCAACGGCGGTTATACCGGGGTAGATGACATTTTCTACACGTGGGACGGTAAAACTTACGGTATTGTGACACCACTTTCTGATAAATGGAACACTGTAGGAATAGGTGGAATCACCAAAGGTGCTACCACAGCCAATTACCCGGCTCAGTTGAGTACCGTTATTTCGTGGTTTGATGGCCCGATGGACAGAGACCAAATTGATGGTACCTTTGCTGCTTGCGACTGGATTCGTATTTACAGGGAGATTGTCTGGTTGCCCGAATTGCAACCCGCTTCGTGTATGCCTGCTCACCAATCGGTCGATCAGCCGGTCAATGTATCGCCTGTATTGAAGTTCAACAAGGCTATGAATCTCTCCACACTCACTACGGCTAACATTGCGGTGGTAAATGCGAACGGCGGGGCTGTTCCCACTTATCGGATAGAGCAGGTTACTCCGCTGCGCTACCGCATCCGCTTTAACTCTAAGCTTGATCTGAACACAGAATACAAGGTGACCATAAAGTCCGTTGTCAAAGATGCAATTGGTAATGCCATGGTGCACGATACGCTCTATTCGTTCAAAACACAGTCGTTTGCCGTATTGGCTACCTGCAACGGACCGGTCGCTACGAATGCGGCGATTCAGTTGAATGCTGTGGCTACAGGTGGCTCGGGTAGCTATACTTCTTATGAGTGGACCGGCCCCAACGGATATACATCGAAAGATCAGAATCCGTCAATTGTAAACGCTACTGTCGCTAATGCCGGAATCTATACCGTGAAAGTGACAGACAGCAATGGCGCGACAAGTTCTGCATCTGTCTTTGTCCTGGTTTCGTTGGCCAATGGAATTACCCAAACGGAGATGAACAGCAAAATGGTCGTTTATCCGAATCCCTGCAAAGGTATGCTGACTGTATCTGATCCTGAACTTTCGTACAACAATGCGCTGGTGCGTGTGGTCAATATGGCCGGTCAGATAGTGATGACCGAACAGCAACAGGCCAACGCCGGAAAGCTGGAGCTCAATCTATCTGAACTGAAAAATGGAATTTACTTCCTGCATTTGAAAGCAGACGGAAAAGATAAGTTTGTGAGGATAATGATGGCGAAATAATCATGAAGCAAAGCGGGCAGTTGAATAAGCTGCCCGCTTTTTTTGGTATCCGCTAAATCTGTGACCATCCGCGTTCCCATGAAATTCTATTCAGATTTTCAGCAATCTCTCAATTATTTTATACCTATAAATCCCGGGTCGATTTTCTATGCATACCCTCCGTATTCATTCGGGAGAAAGTTGTATCTTTGTCTCCCGGCATCGTCGAGGTGCTGTTTTTGTGAAAATCTTATTCTTTTATCTACGTATGAAAAACAGAATTAATCTATTATTCTCGTTTTTGTTGCTGGCTATTTTTTCGGCTCTGGCACAATACGATACTAAATTATGGTATAAAACCCCGGCCGCCAACTGGAACGAGGCCCTCCCTTTGGGTAATGGTCGCATCGGAGCCATGGTGTATGGCAATCCGCTGGAAGAGAAGATTCAACTGAACGAGGCCACCTTCTGGGCCGGTTCGCCCCACAGCAATGCCAACGACAGCGGCGCGTTTTATATTGATAAAATCCGGAAGCTTCAATTCGAAAAGAAGTTTGGTGAAGCCACTGCAATGGCTGATAAATATCTTTTGTCGAAAAACGGCCATGGTATGATGTATGTGCCGGTTGGCAACCTACGCATACAGATGCAGACGAGCGACAGCTATACCAACTTCCGTCGCGAACTCGATCTGCAATCGGCCATTTCCACAACCACTTTTACGATTAATGAGGTGAACTACATGCGTGAGGTTTTTATCTCTCACCCCGATCAGGTACTGGTTGTTCGCATAACGGCCGATAAGCCCGGCAAAATAAATGCCACCCTCAATCTCGAAACGACACAGCAATCGACATTGTCTCTCTTCGACCAAAATACGATGATGATGAGCATGATTTCTCCCGAGCACGAAAAGGTAAAGGGGGGTGTGAAGCTCAATGCCTATACGCGGATTGTGTCCGATGGCGGTCTCTTTTTTCGTGTAGGGGCGGCCATTGCCGTTACCAAAGCAAATTCGCTTACGGCATATCTGGCTATTCGTACCAACTACAAGAACTATGCCGATTTGTCGGGTCGTCCGGAAGAGGCACTCAATGATCTGGACAAAGCTGTAGCAAAAGATTACGGCCAACTCCGTCAGGCACATATCGACGATTTCAGGCAGTTTTTTGATCGCTCTGTTCTTAATTTAGGTAAATCGGATTATTCTCAGTTGCCAACCAATGAGCGGATCCTTGCCTCGAAAAACGATGTTTCTCTGCCCGCTCTTCAATACCATTTTGGCCGCTACCTGCTTATTTCAGGCTCGCGTCCCGGAGGGCAACCGCTCTCGCTTCAGGGGTTGTGGAACGATCGCATTCGTCCACCGTGGGACAGCAAATACACCATCAACATCAATACCCAAATGAACTATTGGCCGGCGGAAGTCACCAATCTCCCGGAAATGCACGAGCCGTTGTTCGGTATGATTCGCGATTTGAGTGTCACCGGTGCCGCGGTTACCAAAAAAATGTACGGAGCCAAAGGCTGGGTGGCACACCACAATACCGACTTATGGCGCACCGCCGGTGTGGTAGATGGCGCTCAGTGGGGTGCCTGGCCGTCGGGTGGCGGGTGGTTGAGTCTGCACATTTGGCAGCACTACCTTTACACGGGCGATACTGATTTTCTGAAGAAAAACTTTGCCGCGCTGAAGGGTGCAAGCGAGTTCTACCTCAGTATGTTGGTAAAAGAGCCTGAGCACGACTGGTTGGTGCTGGCGCCTTCCATCTCACCCGAAAACTCACCCAAGGAGAGCCCCATGCCTGCCCGCGTGAATTACGGTTGCACCATGGATAACCAACTGATTGCCGATGTTTTTGATGCCACGGCCAAAGCTGCCACGATATTGGGACTGAACGAGAAAGCGTTGATTGCCGGTATTAAAAATGCACGTGCTCAGCTCCCTCCGCATCAGGTGGGTAAATACGGACAGTTGCAGGAATGGATGTGGGATTGGGATACAAATAAAGAGAACCAGTCGCATATTTCGCATCTGTACGGATTCTATCCTTCCAATCAACTCAGTTTCTACAAAACCCCAGAACTGGCCACGGCTGTAAGAAATTCGCTGGAACAACGGGGCGATCACAACTATACCAGCTGGGGTAGGGCATGGCGCATCAACGAGTGGGCGCGACTACACGATAGCGAAAAAGCGTATGAAATGGTGCAGGCCATCATTCAACCCGCTTACAGCGAGACTACAGGCGGAAACATGCCGAATTTGTTCAGCAGCATTGGCCCGTTGGGTAGTGGGGTATTCCAGATTGATGCCAATCTGGGCGCTACTGCCGGTATTGCCGAAATGTTACTTCAAAGTCACGACGGCGCAATCGACATTCTGCCCGCGCTTCCCAAAGCCTGGGCCAATGGCTCTGTAACAGGGTTGAGGGCGCGTGGCGGTTTTGTGGTGGATATCGAGTGGCAGAATTCGCGGATAACACGTCTCGCTGTCAGAGCTACCACAGACGGCGCCTGTCTGCTCAGACTGCCTAATATGTTGAATGCATCCGGTAAAATTAAGCTCTCGTCTGCTTCCGGTGCAAAAAAGGCTCCCTTTGCCGACCGGGCTGAGATAGCAGCTCCTCTTTTTGCAAAAAACAAAAGCCCCGAACATTTGACACAACCCAAAACATACGAAATTTCGTTTATGGCTAAAAAGAACGGGGTATATCTCTTTACATCACGTTAATCTAATCTGAAAATATAGAAACACCATGAAAAAATCAATTCATCCTGTCAGGATTTTCCAGGGAAAAATGTTCCTGCTTTTGGCCATCTGGCTTTGTCTGCACTCTACGGTTGAGGCTCAGCAACGCGATTTCAATCAACCCAAGCTGCAATGGTGGCAGCAGGCGCGTTTTGGCATGTTTATCCACTGGGGGACGGTTTCGCTCATCGGAAAAGAGATCTCCTGGTCGCGCAATAACTATGGAAAGCAAAAATACGATTCGCTCGCCCTTCGCTTCAATCCGGTAAAGTTTGATGCGGCTAAATGGGTGGAAGTTGCGCAGAGTGCCGGCATGAAATACATGGTACTCACCGCCAAACACCACGACGGTTTTTGCATGTGGGACACCAAAACCACCGATTACAATATCATGAAAACTCCTTTTGGCCGCGACGTTTGCAAAGAGTTGGCCGATGCGGCGCACAAGGCAAACATGCCGATATGCTGGTATTTTTCGCCCGCCGACTGGAAAGATGCGGATTGCCGCGATTCCAAAACCAATTCGCTGTACGAAGCCCGCGCGTTGGAGCAGGTGCGCGAATTGCTCACCAACTACGGCAAAATAGACCTTCTCTGGATCGACTACGAGGGTGCTCCCTCGCCGGTGAAACCCAAACTGATTTACGACCTGGCCAACAAACTTCAGCCCGGCATTATTGTCAACAACCGCCTCGACGTGTTGCATACCGACGAATCGCACAGCCTTATCGGGCCCAATGGCGACTACGCCACACCCGAAGGTTTTGTGGCCGGATATGGCTCTATTCCCTGGGAAACCTGCACCAATCTGGGGCACCAGTGGGCCTGGAAGTTCAAAGATAAACCGCGCCCCATCAACGAGGCAGCTACAACCCTGCTGAAGTGTGTGGGCGGCAATGGAAACCTGTTGCTCAACGTAGGCCCCGACAGTCTGGGGCAAATTCCGGCTGATTTTACAGAGCGACTTCGTGAATTTGGCAGCTGGCTCAAACCCATCGGAAGTTCCATATACGGCACCAAAGGTGGCCCGTATTCTCCAACGCCCAATGTGCTCTGCACCTCCAGAGGTAATTATGCTTATCTGCATGTTCTACCCGCAGCGCCCGACACGCTGGTTATGCCTCCGTTGAAAGTTAAGGTGTTAAGTGCAAAGGTGATGGGAGGGGAGTCGCTTTCTTTTATTCAGACCAAAAAATTCCTCAAAGTGATACTGCCTGCCCCGAAACGCGGTTCTGTTTCTACTACCGTTGAGCTGACTCTGAACAAACCGGCCGAAAGTGCGGGCATTGTTCGTCCGTTCAGCACATCCGGCTCTTTGGCTTACAACAAAAAAGCAACGGCTTCGAGTTCAATTGGGCAGTTTCTGCACGATCCGTCGGCTGCTTTCGACGACAATGCAGGCTCTCACTGGTTGCCCGGCAGACGGGCTGATGTGGATGTAGAGCCTTTGTACGGCAAACTGGTACACTACACCAAAGACCGCGAAGGGATGAGAAAGGTATTCAACACCAGCGGTTGGTTGGAAGTCGATTTGGGTAAAAAGGAGACAGTCGGTCGGGTAAAGCTGAGCGAAAAAGTGCTGTTGAACTCAAAGATTCTGAGCTTCGAGGTTCAGTACAAGAAAGGCAATCAGTGGATTACCTGCGCCAATGATACAAAGATGGGAGAGTGGGAAAAAGAATTCGCTCCCGTGAAGGCCCGCTATTTCCGGGTGGTAATCAACGACCGTGAGTATATGTCGGGCATCAAAGAGTTTCAGCTCTTCCCGCCTGCTAAATAAAAACTGGATATAAATGTAGTCAAACTCTTATTCCTCCATTAGGGGATTAGGGTGCTTATTAAAATAATATGAAATCAAAGATCAACTTATTAATCCTTCTTATTTTAATATCAGGAGGATTGTTCGGACAAAAAAAGAATGATGTATCTGTGAATAATGTTGTTTGGACTACCCCCGGCGACGATTCTTTCGGTTCAATGCCTTTGGGTAATGGCGATGTGGGACTGAATGTGTGGGTAGAAAAAAACGGCGATTTGGTATTCTATATCAGCAAGGTAAATGCTTTTGATGCCGGACATTTATTGCCCAAACTGGGGCGTGTAAGAGTTAAAATGCAGCCTGCACTTTCGGTTTCTGATTTCAAACAAACGCTGAGTTTAAAAGATGCTTCAATTTTGGTACAAGCCGGCGATGTGCAACTAAAAGTATGGGTAGATGCCAATAAGCCGGTTGTTTGCCTGGAAGGAAAAGGCAAAACAGCCCGCACTGCTACTATCTCGTTGGAAACTTTGCGACCGCTCATAAATAGTACCGATAGCGTGAAAAAAAGCGGAACAGCAGGCGTACTTTTCAATGACAAATCCAACCGATTAGCATGGTGCTATCGCAATCAGACTTCAGCCTGGGGCGATAAGTTTAAAAAGCAAAACTCACCCGGGATGGTTGCCAAAACCAAAGATCCGATTCTGCATCGCACTTCGGGATGTATGGTGCAAGGCAAAGGATTTATTCGGTTGAATAACAATTCATTGGTGTCGAAATCTAAATCAACTCAGTTTAATTGCACCGTATCCGTTCTTTCGTCGCAACCCGAAAACCTGCAAACCTGGCTGGCCGATGTGGCAAAAACGGCAAAACCCGACTGGAAGGCACATTGCGCTTACTGGACTTCGTTTTGGAACAGAAGTTATATCCATATCACCAATGGAGGAACGGGCACATTTAACCTCGACCAATGCCGTTACACGCAATTTTCACAAGGTTCGCTGGCTTACGAAGGTCATAAAACCATTGATACACAGAAAAATATTGACCAGATAAATCAGAAATATGCCCTGGAGCGTTTTGCTGAGGCGGCTGCCAATCGAGGCGAAGTGCCGGCTCCTTACAACGGTTCCATTTTTACCATGGACATGCCCGCAGGGGTACAGGGGGCTTTCGGCACAATAAATCATCCCGTTTCGCCCGATGGTCGCGACTGGGCACAGCTGTCGTTTATGTGGCAAAACACCCGTCACCCGCTGTGGGCGATGGCAGCACGTGGCGATTACGATGCCATTAAACCAAGTATGGAGTTTGTGCGCAACGGATTGGATATTTGCAAAGACCGCTGCCAAAAAACCTTCGGGCACGATGGCGCATTTATTATGGAAGCCAGCTGGTGGCACAATTTGGGTGTGTGGGACTGGACAGCAGTGCCGCCTCACCTCAAATACCATTTATTGGCATCCATCGAAACCGTGGCCATCATGTGCGAATATTACGACCACACGAAAGATACCAAATTTCTGAACGAAACATTGCTGCCTTGTGCCGATGAGTTTCTGAAATTTTACGAACTGCATTATCCAAAACGCAATGCGCATGGCATTATGCAAATGGAAGGTGTGGGATGTGCCGAAACCTATCAGGGCGTGACCAATCCGGCCACCGAAATGGGTTGTTTGAAATATGTGCTCACAAAATTGCTCTCATTCGATATTGACAACCAACGTCGTACCCATTGGATAGCATTGCAAAAAACGATGCCAGAAGTGCCAACACGCACCATTCGGGGACTGGATTTGCTGGCCGTGGGCGAAAAATACAATCCGGGACGTGTTAACTGCGAAAGTCCGGAATTATACAGCATTTATCCGTTTAAACAAGTATGGTTGGGCGAACCAAAGCTTTTGTCGAATGCTCGTCAGTCGCTTCATTTGCGCACCATCAGTCTCGATGGAACTGAAGACTTCCAGGGAACCGAAACCGGTGGTTGGCAATCGGCACCTGTGCAGGCTGCTTACCTCGGTTTAACCAGAGAAGCAGCCCGTTTGGCAAGCATTAACTTCAACGATCAATTTGTAAACTGGAATGACAATATTCCACCCGGAACGCCTTTCCCAAATCGTCCAAGACCTCGATTCCCCGTATTTTGGGAATGTAAAATGGATGGCACGCCCGACAACGACCACGGTGCAAATTCAGTAAATACGTTGCAAAGTATGCTTCTGCAAAGCGATGGAAATAAGATTTTCCTGTTGCCGGCATGGCCCGAAGAGTGGGATGTAAACTTCAAACTTTGTGCTGCCAATAATACCACCATCGAATGCGAATACAGCGATGGTAAAGTGCAGTCGCTCAGGGTTACACCCGAATCACGCCGCGCCGACATTGTAAATATGGCCACCGAAAAACAACGCATTCGTACCTTAGTGGAAGTGGCTTTGACGGATTACAATTACCTTTTCAACCTGCCACCAATGCTCGATGCGCAACCAGTTGCCGGAAAAACGACCGGTTCGTGGGTGAATAAATATGGTTATACGCTCGATGGTTGCAAAGCCGGCCCCTGGAAAAACAGTGTTTTTAAAGGCAATACCGTGTATGTGCATACGCTCGACTGGCCACGCGAAGGGGTGAAGCTTTCTGCCATTCCGCGTGAACTGGTTAGCTCTAAGTCAATTACCGGAAATATCAAAGTTGCCAAAACCGCAGGCGGTTGGTTGCTCACCGGAACGCCCGATACGCTGAATACAATTGTGAAACTTGAATTCGACCGTTCAGTAGAGGAAATTGCGATAGCTTTGCCTTCAAAAGGCTCTTTGACATTGGGCAAAACACCAAAAATGAGTAAAGATACAGCCGGCGTTACAACCCTCGAATTTGAGTTGGGCGAACAAAAAACAATCAATCGTTTTGAATTTACCATTGACAATCCGGGCTACTTACGTGGAAAAGGAAAACCATTCGAAATACAAACCAAAAAAGCGGATGGAACATGGGTGTCGGTTTATAAAAGCAAAGTGTACGGAATTATTTGTGGAAAAGCCATCACCCCAACTACCACGAATGCAGTTCGGTTGATTATCAATGCCAAAGAGATTAAGCAGTTTGATGTTTATTAATTTATTTATTTTCATGGAGAATATGAGATATTGTGGAATAAGAGTTTCAATATTGATAGTGTCGGTTTTGCTGTTGTCAATTCTTCCGGTTGGCCTTCAGGCTAATACAAAAAAAGAGAAGACGAAGCCCGAATCGAAAGGAGCATATCGGCTATTGCCGGACAAGCCACAGCAATACATCTGGGGACTTGGATTCGAAATTCAGTCCGATGCCATTGCTTCGGGCAATGCCGGGTTACCACAGGAGTTTACCAGCGTGCCGCACGATTTAACGCCATCGGAGCGAGAACGTTTCTACAAAGATATGCTCACCGGATTTCGTTATTGCAGAATGGCAGCCGGGCTCTATTTCCGGGGAACAACGCCCGATAAAAAACAGCTGCGTGGCCGTTGGGAAACGCAAACGGCCGAATTGCGGGAAATGTTTCAAAAGGCAGGCATCGAAGGGCTCTGTTTTGAGTATTTTTCGCCTTCGCCTTACTGGAAAGCAAACGGGAAATTCGAGGGTAGGGGAGCAGACAATAAATTGCGCTGCTTTGGTGCCAATTTTAAGAATGACTCTGTTTACAAAGGAGATACCGCCCGTTTTCTGAATGACTTTGCCGAAAGTGTGGTCAACGACATCCATTTTTTTGAGTCAAATAAAATTCCCGTAAAGATGTGGGGACTTCAAAACGAGCCTAAATGGGATTGTCCGTATAGTTCGTGTGTGTACGATTTAGATGGTTATACCCAAACATTCAACACGGTAGCACCCAAAATAAAAGCCTTCAACCCCGGAATTACGATCATTGCCGATTCGTGGGAAGGGCCGTTGTTATTTGCAAAAAAAATCAATGAAAACCCCGAAACCCGCCGCTTTGTCGATGCCTGGGTTTGGCATCAAATTGGCCATAATTCGAACAGTCTGATCGACCAACAGGCGAAATATCAGAAAGAGACCTACGGTCGTCCGGTGTTTCAAAACGAATACGAATACCTGAGTGGTGGCACTTCGCCCCGTCGTTGTCTGAATACGGTTCAGAACATTATGAACTGGTTTACCTTCGTAAATTCGCCCACCTGGTTTTGGATTCATGCCCTCAAACCCATTGGAAATGCCGAAGCTTCGGGCTATTCACTGGGCTATTGGAAACCGGCCAATTGGAAAGAAAATTCAGCAACGGCAGTGCAGGCTAAAGGCGTTGCCGCAGGTGCTGGCAGAACCGTTTATGGATTTGAGGTGAAACGCGCATCGCAGGAACTGGTCGGATTGAAATCAGTCAGCATCGACCGTGGAAGTGCTAAAAAGCCGGGAAATGCCTTTCAATTTGTGACCGATCAACCGTCGGATGTCTATATTGCCGTGGAGGCAGCAAGCGGTTTTACGCCATCGGCCGACTGGCAAAAAACAGAGCTCTTTTTGATTTGGGACAGAGAAGATGTGGTGTACAAAAAGAGATTCAAAGCCGGAAAGATTGAGATTCCTGCTAACACCGGATTAAATGCTAAGGGAGAATACGGAATACCACATTTGGCCATGGTAGCACCGGTATCGGCCAAACAGAAAGAGATCAATATTAAGGCCGATGAGACCTGTTTTGTCGAAACCATTGAAGCCCGAAAAGAGGTGGATGTAACCAAGGTTCAGCCGGGCAGTTGGGTGTACAACAATTATAACTGGTTTGCGCTTGCCGGATTCCTGAAACACATGCCCTGGAACAGCCGTCGATTTGAAGTTGCGGAAGATGTGGTGCGTAAAAATCAACGCATTCTGGCTTTCAAAACGCCTGCGGGGAAATTGGTATTTGTGATTACAAACCGTGGCGATGAGCCCTTTGCATTTCATATCAATACGTCGAAAAACTCCTCATTCAACGGATACCGTTATACGCCCGAAGAGGGAGGCGTCGACTCAAAAGGTGTGAATATTGGTGTTAAAAACGGCGAATCGATTTCGGTGGAATTGCCTGCCATGAGTTGGGATTTTTGGGTGGAACAGTAGTTGGCTTAATGCAGGTCAGGTGCAGGCATTCATAAAAACGTTAATGTAAACGTTTTCATGATAAAAAAAAGCAATGTAAACGTTTACATTGCTTTTTTCGTGTGTGAAAAATAACCACATCTCTAAATTGCAGCTATTTTTGTGTATTACATGCTCCGGGACTATTTATTTCAATCTTTTTTGTTTGAAATAAATGGAGTTAATGACAATTTTATTGCAAAAAACTTATGCATATCATGAAAATAAAAACACTCTTTTCTGTGGTTTTTGCCACGCTTTGGGGTATCTGCACCCTGCATGCCCAGCCTAAAACAACAAAAGTTTACTATATTTCATTTCGGTCGGATGCGCCTGTTACCTCCAATCCTGTGAAACAGTTTGCGCAAGACAGTATTTCCCCGGCTGCTAAGGAGAAAATAACCATTTTCCCTCAGGTCAAATACCAAACAATTACCGGTATTGGCGGTTGCTTCAACGAGAATGGCGGAGAGGCCCTGTTGAGTTTGCCCAGGGAGAAACAACAGGAAATTCTGCGAAATCTGTTTGACGAAAAGGAGGGTTGCGGTTTCAATTTTTGCCGCACAGCCATTGGTGCCAGCGATTTTGGATTGGATGCGTACAGTTATTCCGAAGCGGCAGGCGATTATTCAATGTCGAAATTCTCTGTTGAGAGAGATCGGAAATATGTGCTGCCCTACATCAAATCGGCATTGGCTATTAATCCGAAAATGAAGCTTTTTGCTTCTCCCTGGAGTCCACCGGCGTGGATGAAGGTTTCCGGAAAAATGGTCGGCGTTCGTCCGGATAATGCTTTGAAAGACAGCGTGAAAATCTATAGAGCTTACGCCGTTTATTTTGCAAGATATATAAATGAATATGCGAAAGAAGGAGTGGAAATTAGCCGTCTGAATCCGCAAAACGAAACGGATATGAATTCCACCTATCCGTCGTGTGTGATGACTACGACAGAGATGAGCAATCTGGTGATGAACTACCTGATTCCTGAATTTAAACGTTCGGCCGTGAAAACCGAGATCTGGGCGGGCACCTACCGTACCTATGGGAAACTGGAGGCGCTGGAGCTTTTTGCCGATGCTAAATTTCGCAATTCTGTATCCGGAGTTGGAATTCAATATACAAAACCCATCCACCTGAACGATTTCAGAGCCCTTTATCCCAAAGTGAAAATGATGCATGCCGAAGGAAAATGCTACAACGGCGAAAACAGTATCAAACAGGCTCAGGCCCGTTGGACAGAGGTCTCTGACTACCTGAATGGTGGTGTTGAAAACTATGCTTACTGGAATATGATTCTGAACGAAACGGGCAAAAGCGCCTGGAACTGGAAGCAAAACGGCCTGATAAATATCGACCGAAGCAAAGGAACGGTAACCTATAATCCTGATTATGCGGTGATGTATCTGGTGAGCAAGTTTATTCGTCCGGGCGCTGTGCGTGTGGCGCATTTCACTACTGGCGAACCAACGTCTTTGGTCGTGAAAAATGCAAAAGGAAATTATACCCTGGTACTGCAAAACGATGCAGAAACAGACAAACTTGTTTCGGTGCAATTGGGTGATGGAAAACCGGTTTTGGTGAAAATACCTGCGCTGGCTTTGTCGACGGTGGTGATGGAGTAGTTCTGTTTTTTCTTTAACTAAACGCAGGTAGTGGTTCCGGTCGAATCTGCGGTTAGTTATGAGAAGTGTGCTACACCTGCTGTTTCGGCGTATTCGTTTATGAATTCTAAAATTGAAAATTAAATAATACATACAAATGAAAACACTTGACTATACAAAACTAAAACATTTATTGTTGGTTTTTGCTGTCGCATTTCCCACGATAGCATCCGCTTTGGATGCGCCAAAGCCAAAGTTGCCCGGTGGCGATAAAAGCTGGAAACTCTTCTGGAACGATGAGTTTGACTACCCCAATGCGGCGCTCGATCTGTTTTGGAACTCTGCCAATGGAGCGCAGACCTGGATTTTATGCAGCCGCTGGCGCGAAAATGCGGTGGTGAGCGACGGTAATCTGAAACTGCAAAACCGCAAAGAGTCGAGAGGCGGGCAGGAGTGGACCTCGGGCAGCATCTGGACCAAGCAGTTGTTTCAGTATGGCTACTACGAGTGTCGCTACAAATATGCTGCGGCCACGGGTACCAACAACTCTTTCTGGTTTATGTCGCAATCTACCCCCACTGTGGGGAAGAAGTTCGAGATTGACATCAACGAAGGTCATTTCCCATCGGAAATGGCTACAAATATCCACAACTGGTCGGATATTACAACCAATCCCACTACCGGTAAGCAAACGCATCCGAGTGCGAGCAAGGCATTTAAGTTTGCCACAACGCCCGATGTGACTATTCAACTGGAGATACCCATTACCACACGCAAAGTGCGTCTGACGTCCAACTACGCATCGCATTTTCATATTCAGGAGTTTCGTATTTACAATGTAAATGAGGCCGGTTATCCGTCGGCACTTTCGGCCACGGCCGATAAAGATGTGGCCGGTTTGGTCAACTTTGCCCGCGATGCGTCTACCAAAATAACATCGAGTGGGGTGTATGGTACCGGTTATGAGCTGCCGTTGGTAGCCGATGGAACTCTGTCGAAACACTGGGTGTCGCAGACCTCGGGTGCCAAGTGGCTCGAATTTGAATTTGCCGCTGATAAAACTATCGGCTGCATTCAGTTTGTGAGCGGCTGGTTGAGCGGCACTACCTACAATGCTGTTCTCGACGACTACAAAGTACAGTATTACGATGGTACAGAGTGGGTAGATATGTCTACCGTGGATCCCTCAAATGCGGGTGTTAACTTTGGCCGCGATTACCACTATTTTGGGTTGAAATGGACCGCCGATTCGCTGGGCTTCTATTGCGATGGCAAAGAGATGCGCCGGGTGAAAAATGATTTCTGTTTCAGTTCTGCCCCTCTCTTTCTGAGCGAGGCTATCATTGCCTGGGCGGGTACGGTAACTGATGCCATCGACGGAACGCAAATGGAGGTCGATTATGTGCGCTGCTATCAACCGGTAGATCCGAAATTACCTCTCAATTTGATTACGAACGGTGGTTTTGAAACCCTTTCGGGATCAATGCCGGCCAATTGGGAGTATAACCGACTGAATGCTGTGAACTCTGCTATTTCCAATTTAACAACCGGTCAGGCAGAGGGCGTTCGTTCTGTTCGTGTGAAGAACACAGCAGATGGAACTAGCAATTTCAGTACAAATATTGCTCAGAAACTGGCAATAACCTCGCCCGGTTTGTACGAGTTGAGGTTCAAAGCCCGGGTGTCGGGAGCCACGGCCAATGGAGGTAAGATATTTGCAAAGTTTGGAAATATGGTTACCCTGAAATCAAATTTTCTGGACAACAGCGAGTCGGTGATGGCTCAGCTGTCGGCCGACTGGCAGTCTTATTCGTTTAAAATCAATCTGAATGAAGACTATTCCAATAAGTTTGCGCTGGGAATCAGTCAAACCGGTACCTACGATGTGGATAGCCTCTCGTTGGTCCGATTGGGCGATTTTGTCATTTCCGGAGTGAATACTGTACCTGCAAATACCGCTCAGGTCTATGCCGTTAATCAGCAGCTGAAAGTGGTGTCTGATACGAATCAGCAACTGCAAATTTGCAGCCCGGATGGTACTGTGGTTGCTGCTATGCAGGTGACTGCGGGTGAGCAACTGATTCCCTTCAATCAGACCGGGCTTTACATCGTTCGACTTCGAAACAAAGAGGGCGATGTAGTGCGGAAATTATTTTTCAGCAAATAACATTCTAAACGATATTATTGGTCGATAAAGTGCTTGGGAACTGTAAACGTTTACATTAAAAAAACCGAGAGTGTAAACGTTTACAGTGCCCTTTTTTTATCCCCAAGATAGGTATTGACCGGAAATGGGTCTAAATTTGTAGCTAACCTGTTCATAATCTGATACTATATATTGGTGAAATCCCTTTCTCTGATCACCATTGTATTGAACGGATGGGCTTGCTCCTGAAATATTGAACTTAATTTTATACAATGAAAAAGAGTATTCTGAGGCTAATGTTTGCCCTTATTTTTGCAAATGCCTGTTTCCCTATCGTTGAAGCTGCTGAAACTACCGATCGAATGTTTCAAACATTTCAAACACCACCGGCCGATGCCAAACCAAAGATCTGGTGGCGCTGGATGGGCACGCAGATTTCCAAAGAGGGCATTACCTGCGATTTGGAAGCGCTTAAAAACGTGGGAATTGGTGGTGTCATCTGGTTTCAGGTTGCCCCTAATGTAAACGACGCCTCGTTGTTGGAAACGCCCAATGCCCAATTACCCAAAGTAAAAACACTGAGCAAAGAGTGGTGGGATTTGATTCAGTTTACCGTGAAGGAAACCGAACGATTGGGGTTGACCTTCTCGATGCAAAACTGCCTCGGTTTTTCTTCTAACGGCGGACCGTGGATTACACCCGAACAATCGATGCAAAAACTAATTTGGAATGATACAACCGTGGTGGGCAATCGCCTGGTGAAGATGCAACTGCTTCAACCCAAGGTAGATGCCCGATGGAACTATTATAAAGATGTAGCCGTGATGGCAGTGAAACAGAGCGTGGATGGTGCGCCCGTGCCATTGGCGGAAGTGCTGGATATCTCTAAAAATATGAACAAAGAGGGGCTGCTGACGTGGAAAGCACCTGCCGGCAACTGGAAAATTTTCCGCTACGGACACACTACAACCGGCGTGATGCAACACCCTGTGGTGGATTATGCCAACGGCTTGGAGTGCGACAAAATGAACCGCGAGGCGCTGAAAACCCATTTCGATAACTTTACCGGACGTATGCTGAACGAAGCCGGAACATTGACAGGAAAGACCATTCCGTCTGTCTTTATGGACAGCTACGAAGCGGGCGCTCAAACCTGGACACCCAAATTCAGAGAGAAATTTATCGAAAAAAGAGGATACGACCCGCTGCCGTGGTTAGTCACTTTCGGCGAAAACGAGTTGCGTAAAAGCGGGTTCTCTGGCCTAAGCTGGATTCCTGGAACCGGAAAAATAGTGGTGGAAAGTGTGGAGAAAACCAACCGCTTTCGGGCCGATTTGGTGCAGACTATTGAAGATTTGTTTATCGAAGAAAATTGCGCTGCGCATACCAATCTGATCCATCAATATCCGAATCTGAAATTTGAATTACAACCGTACAATTCAACCTATAACTTTATTGCAGGTGGCCGAAAAGCCGACTATGTGGGCTGCGAATTCTGGCATTCAAACAAAGTATATGGCTGGTGGTCAATCGGATTGGCTGCCTCTGCCTCGCACATCATGGGGCAACCCGTTGTGCCGGCCGAAGCCTTTACCGCCGAGCCAAGCCGCGCCAAATGGAACATGACGCCCATCGACCTGAAAGCTGAGGGCGACCTTGCTTTTGCGAAAGGTGCAAATGCTTTTGAGGTGCACGTGATGGCGCATCAGCCGTGGGACGACAATGTGAAACCGGGCATGGTGAGCAATCCGTGGGGCGTACACCTGACTCGTCACAATACATGGTGGAATCAGTGCAAACCGTGGGTGAGTTACCTTACGCGTTCGCAATATTTGTTGCGTCAGGGCACCTTTGTAGGTGATATTTGTTACCTCTATCCGCGCTGGCAAAAAGTATTTACAACGCCCGACGGTTACCGTGGAGATGCCATTGACGAAAATTCGATTATCGAACTGATGAGCGTGGAAAATGGCGATCTCGTTTTGCCAAGCGGAATGCGCTACAAAGCTTTGGTGCTGACCCCAACTTCGCAAATGACCCCTGCACTGGCCGAAAAAATCAAACAACTGGTGGCCGATGGCGCGGTGATTATTGGCCGCAAACCGGAGTCGTCGCCAAGTTTGACCGATTTTCCCGCCTGCGATCAAAAGGTGAAAGCCGTTGGCGATTTGCTTTGGGGCAAATGCGACAGCGTGAATATCAAGGAAAATAGCTACCAAAAAGGCAAAGTTGTTTGGGAAAAAGCGGTGGAAGATGTGTTGAAAGAGATGCAAATTGCCAAAGATTTTGAGGTGAAGGAGTTGGTGGGCAAAGACGATGTCGCGTGGATTCACCGTCGCACCGCCGATGCCGATATCTACTTTGTGTCGAACCAAAAAAAACAGGCCGTTAAATACAACTGCATTTTTAGAACCGAAGGCAAAGTGCCCGAACTATGGAATGCCGAAACGGGCAGCAAAAACGATGCTATCTATTGGAAAGCGGAAGGAAAACGCACTGCTGTTGCGCTGGAATTGAAACCACTGGAATCTGTTTTTGTGGTGTTCAACCGTCCGTCGGCAACGGCAGATCCTGTCGTGTCGCTGAGTGCCAATGCCGATAGTACCGTCTGTTTGCAGACCGAAGGCAGTCAGTTGTTTCTTTCTTCACAAACCAAAGGAAGCTTTGAGGTGACCACGCAATCGAACAAAAAATATACGGTAAAAGTCGGTCGCGTACCGCAATCATTGGCAGTCACCGGCAGTTGGAACGTGGCATTCCCCGCCAACTGGGGCGCACCGACCAATATCGTATTGCCTGAGTTAATATCGCTCACCGACCATGCCGATGCCGGCGTGAAATATTTTTCGGGAACGATGACCTATACAAAAACCGTTATCATTCCGGCCAACATGTTGGGCAAAGAGAAGCGCGTGAAACTCGATTTGGGTGATGTGAAAAACATAGCAGAAGTGAGCATCAACAACAAAGCGGCAGGATTGCTCTGGAAAGCACCTTTTGTGCTCGATATTACCGACTTCGTGCAGGCGGGCGATAACAGCATCGAGATAAAAGTGACAAATACCTGGGCCAACCGGATGATTGGCGACGAGCAGGAACCGCAGGATTTGGATGTGCGTACACCCAATGCCAACACAGCTTTGGAGGCCTATGGCGGTGTGGTGCTCAATAAATTCCCCGATTGGTTTATCAAAGGCGAGCCTCGCCCGTCGAAAGGTCGTTATACCTTCTCGTCTTATTTCTACTACCGCAAAGGCGATAAATGCCCTGCTTCGGGGTTGATTGGTCCGGTACGCATTTTGCCGGAGGTGAGGGTGAAGGTTTATTGATTTATTATATGTCAGCGAAAAATTAAATTTAAAGTATAGATAAAATGAGAATCAAGAAAAAGGCAGGATTTATTGTAGTTGCATTAATATTAGCCGTCACTCTGTTTGCACAGGACAAACCCACGTTCTACCTGCGTGGTTTATTGGATATGTGGAAAAAGAGCAGTGCAAATACCACTGCCAATCGTATTTCCCGTTACAATGCCATGGTGCCGGCTACTATCCGGGCCAATGTGGTGTATAGCCTGGGTGTGAATTCGGCCTGGTATTATACAAAAAATGTGAGCGACTATACCTCATTTATTGACGATAGTTATCTGGATCTTTGCAAGCGTGTCGATTCTACCGGAATTGCTTATGTGGTGAATGTTGCCGAAATCGGAAATTATCCGAATGTTATGCCGGCCAACACAGCTTCGTTTATTTCCGGTATTGGCTCTTATTATCTGACACCTGCTCAGGTAGATAATATTTTTGCCAATACAACCAATTGCAGGGGTATTGAGTCGGGAGAAAATTTCTGGACTTACAGCAGTACTACGGTCAACATGGTGCTCGATATGCTGCGCGTTTGCAAAAAGTACAACAAGGTTTACATCGTAGGCGAAGGTGGTTGGGGGTACAGTACCTTTGTGCGCTTCTTCAACGAAAATTATACGGTCTTGAAAAACGAGGGACTGGGCAATTATCTTATTCCTGTTTTCAAAAATACAAAACCCTATGGCGCTTTGGTTTCTCAAAGTGCCATTATGGGGGCATGGGCTACCGGTCTGACTTCTGCTTACGGTACCTGGAATGATGAGTGGGCGTGGACTTACAGCTCATTCAGCAACGCTAACCAATTCCCGATTTATACTAAGGCTGACAAAAACTATGAGCGTATTCCTTATACTCACTACCTCAAATCGTGGTTGCTCACCATTGCCATGGGCGGAAATACGGCTTTTATGGAAACGCCATCTTTTAGCCGCGCCGGAGCGGCAGATGCCAACATGGCACCGTATCTGGCACCCTTTATCAAGGGTTTGGTCGAACATAACATCATGCCTTCCAAAGCGGCTGTTTTGGCCAAAGTGAAAGCCATCGCCAATCCTTACGGAACCCATACGCTGTCGGATGGTACTTCGGCTGCGTATGTGCCTACAAACCTGATTTCGTATCAAACGGCAGTGGTGCCCTACAAGACTACCTCATCGAGCACATATGCCGAGCCTTACGGAAAACTGTACAAAAATACCTACGGAATATGGAACGATACGGCTTATATCAATATGGGAACGGTGACTGACAGATATTATGCCGCTGCCAAAAACAGTGTGGGTAAAAGTTGTTTGCTCAATGCTGTGCTTCGTGAGGTAATTCCCAACAGTGCCCGCTACATGATTATTCCGACTTTGCCCCATACAAGTGCGGCAGGCTCTGTGCCGGCGGGTGTCGAATCTGTTTCCCTGAGTAGTTATACCACCGAGGCCGCTTTGAAATCGAAATTTGAGGCACTTTATCCGGCTACGGCCAATGACAATGGTGCGCTGGCTTTCGAAATCGACAACAGCTTTTTTGTGATCAACAGCCACGAAAATGCCGATTTTGATCAAAATTACACCTTTGCTTTGGGCAGCAGTGTTCTCGAATCGCTTTCGGGAGCCATGCCATTTCAAAATATTTTGTTTGGTAAACGCGAAGGCGCAGATAATTATTGGTTTCAGTCGAACGGCTATGCTGTGAAGAACGGAACTACCGGCGGGCAAAGATTTACATGCACCATTAAGCCGACTGTTTTGTCTTTCAAATGTAAATCGGAGCCAGCCGTTCAGGTAGAAGACAGCAAATCGGCCTATGTTGCCAAATCGTGGAATGCTACAACCGGTATTCTGCAACTCACAATCAATCACGTCAATGGAGCCGTCAATTTCAGAATTACGGCCTCTTCATCAGGTATCCGCGATGCAAAAGTGAGCAAACTGGCTCTTTATCCCAATCCGGCTAAGGATGTGGTGACGGTTTCGACTGAGGGGGATGTCGTGCTTCGTTTTTTTACAACGGCAGGTCAGCTTGTAAAAACGGTAGCAGTTATTGCTGACCAACCAACAGTTGACGTTCGTGCATTGTTGCCGGGTAGTTATATTGTTGAGGCTAAATCAATTAGTGAAATTAAATCAGCTATGTTGATTAAACAGAAATAATGATATTCGCACAATTTAAATATATCCGAACATGAAGAAATCTATTTATCTATTATCGCTATTATTCACCTCTACTGCTCTTTTTGCCCAAAACAACCTGGCGAAAAATCAGAAAGTAAAGGTTAGTTCCCAACCGGGTGCCGCTACGGCCTCTATCCTCGATGGAGTAGTGTCAGACAAGTCGCAGTGGACAAGTGCGGTAGAACAGTCCCCGTGGCTGATTGTCGCTTTTGACAAAGTACAGACTCTGGGCGGTGTGCACATCTACTTTGGTCACCCGAATAACAGAACGGTTCAGAATTTTCGCATCGAGTTTTGCAAAGATGGCAAATGGGAAACCATCCCTTCGGCTGTTGTTGTAGGAAATAAATTTGATGCCGTCTCCATTGCCTTTGATGCTACGGTTAATGTGGTTACTGACTCTCTTCGGTTTACCTTTACCAAATTGAGAACCCCGGAAGTGAAGGTGCGCGAAATCACTGTGTGGCCGGTTATCAAACTGGGTATTCCCGCTTTGGGAACAGGTGTGACCGGTTATGAAGGTCACCCCGAACCCTATGTGCCGAAAATCTACATCAATCAGAGCGGATACAATATTGGCAAGCCAAAACGCTTTACCGCCCCTTTGGTAGAGGATGGAACTACGTTTAAAATCGTGGAGGCCGGCACTAAGAATACGCTGTTTAGCGGAAAAGTGACTAAACATATTGGAGACTTCTCTGCTTTCAATCCCCAAAGCAACAAGGAGTTTGTTATTCTTGCCGATACGTTCAAATCTTTTCCTTTCCGCATCGGGCAGTGGTGGATTGAGCGCGTCACTTACCAAAACGCGATGAACTTTATGATCGATAGTCGCCATTATGTAGGTAATTATACCCAGAAATGCCAGGGAACTTATAGCTGGCGCGACGACTCTCACTTTGGCTGGGAGTTGCATACGCTCGTGCCTCAGTATTTGTCGAATCCTACTGCTTACGACAGAATGCCTAAACAGGTGAAATATCAGGCACCCGATTCAACATTATGGGGCGCATTGAAACCATACGACGAAAGTGCACCCGACATTGTGAAGCTTATTCACTGGGGCGCCGATGTAATTGTTTCGCAAAAATTGACTCACGAGCATTTCAAGGGGCAACTGGCTTATTTCTTGTATGCCTGGCCTTATATCAAACAGTGGATGCCGCAGCAAAACTACGATGCTGTGAAGAAATTCGCACTCGATGTATGGCGGTTGGATACTGTGGATCAAAAATATGCTTACAACGAAAGCCGTAGCCACGACATGTTGGCTCTGAAAACAAAAATTGGAAGTACCAAGGGTGCTTTACCCCCGGGCGCATCAATTATCCCCAATCTGATGATGTATGAAGTGGCCAAACGGGACAAAATGACCGATGCCAATCAGTATTTCACAGCTGCCTTCAAACAGGTAGAGTGGATGGTGAATAAGCTGGACTGGAACGATCCGATGACCACCAAAGGACAGCGCATGAGTGAGTTTATAACGATGACAAGTCTTGCGTATATGTTGTCAAATTATCCCGAAAAATCGCCAGTCGGACTGAAAAAGAAGATGGACGAATGGGCTGATGTATTGATACGCCGCTCTGATAATATGTGGGATTTCCGCAAACTGGACGACAAAGATCAGTGGTGCCCGACCGGAGACTCACCGCTGCACTGGAACGAAACCGGCAATGTGGTGGGATTGCCCGCTGCCATTCTCTCTATGGTGAATTTTATCGACGACAAAGCCAAAGTCAACCGCCTGATAGAGATTGCTTATGCGCATATCGACAACTCGTTTGGGCGTAACCCGTGTGGCAGACACTGCTCTTTCGATGCACCAAAATATGTTGAAGGGGTGGAGCTGGGTTGGTACCACGAACATATAGGTGGTATCGGGAAACTTTCCGATGCACGTTTCGTCTTTGATGGTTCACCCAAAAATGCCCACTATCCCTATCACCCCGAGCGTGGCGATATTGGCTGGACAGAGGGCTGGGTGTCGTTCAATGTGGCATACAACCTGAGTCTCACCTATATGTCATGGCTCGATACAAAATGGAACGTTACCCGCAAAAAAAATGAAGTAACACTGCGCCTCAAAGTGCCTTTGAACTACGACTACAACGCCAAAGAGTTTGTTTGGGTCGATTTGAAAGATAAAAAAGGCAATGTGACCAAAGTAAAATTGATGGAGGAGAGTGAAAATTCACCCTGGTTCTCTGTCAAAATTAAAGTGCCGGGCAATAAATCGGTTGTTTCATACGGATTGGGCTATTTCCAAAAGAGCATGGACATTCCTGCAAAGTAAATCAGAATAACAGATCATATTAAAAAACGTGGGTTCGGGTTGATACCGGACTCCCGTTTTTTTTGTTGCACTTTATTATTCTGAAAAGATAGTGCCAGAGTTAGATGGTATTATGTCTGGTCGGGAGATTTTGGCACTATTTCAATGTAAACGTTTACGACGATTTTTGTAGGGTTGTAATCATATAAAACGTTATAAAACAGACACAACTGTATAGCCTGTCCGGATATGATTGTATATTTGTTCTGAATTCCCATTTATCCGATGTTCAGGTAGATAGTTTTCCTGTTTTAGGTTGAATTTTTATTTTATACTGCATACTTCGATGAGAAATTTTTTACAAAATCGTAACCGTTTTTATTCATTCCGACAGGTTGTTTTGTTGTTTGTCCTGCTCTCTGCCTCTTCCGCTTGGGCGCAAACGGTGGTCAATATTCAACCCAATGTGACGAAATCCATTGCCGGTTATTCGGTATTGGATCGCAATAAATATTTCAACCTCTGTTATTCGGGCCGAAATTTCGAGAGCAACCTTGCAAATACGACTTTGTCCAACCGGTATGTAAATGAGTTGGAGATTGGTTTCGGTCGGGTTATGGGTATGGTTTCCGGTGCCTCAAATGTTGTGCAGGATCCCGCTCGACCCGGTTATGCAAATATCCCTTACCTCAAATACTACGCGAGTTATCCGACGCCACCCTCAAACGGCGTGGCACCTTCGGCGGCTTTCAGTGCTCGCTTTCCGCAGACAATCGGCAACATGTACACCGACAATCACAACGCGTACCCCAAATTTATGCCCAAAGAGGTATATCCGGGTTCAACCGACAGTATTCCCAAAGACAGAGTGGCAGCGGGTGAGATTGCAGCCAATGTGCTCAAATATAACTTTACCGACTGGACGCGCCCCATCATTTACGAACCTATCAACGAACCAACCTATCAGTTGTACTATTCGGGTTGGGTAACTAAACTGGGCGACTTTCATACGCAGGTGCAAAAGCAGGTGAAGGCTTTGGGTGTGCCTACTCTGGTGGGTGGCCCGTGTTCCTCTTTTTCTGCATATTACAACAATAGCTACAACGATTTCAAGAAGTTTACCGATTTTGTGGATGCCACTTCGGGCAATCTCGATTTTTACTCGTTCCATGTCTATGACTTCCACCGTTGGGACAGTATTCAGCACAAAAAAATTGGCCGTGTTACATCAGGCCTTCCACTCGAAGGTATTATGGATATGGTGGCTGCCTACGGAAAAGTGAAGTACAACAAAGATCTGAAATACTACACCACCGAACACGGGGGTACGCTCAATGTCCCGGCAATGAAGTTGAATATGCAAAAATGGTTCCTGGGGACTGGTAGTGGTTTTGCTTACGATATGAAAGCCAAATCGATTACCGACTTTCTGATGGTAAATAGTTGTATATCAAATACAATGGTTTTTATGGACCGGCCGCAGTTGGTGATGAAGGCAGCGCCTTTTATCCTGCTCGAATCTGCTTCGTGGGATCCCAAGTACCATGCTTCTATATTGGTGCCCAACAATTATACCGACCGCAAAAACTGGTTCGAATCTGCTCAAATCAATTTCTACAAATATTTCAAAGGCGTTCGTGGTCGCCGGGTACTTACTCAGTGCGAAAATCCCGATATTCAGCAGCAGGCCTATGTGAATGGCAATAAGCTGATTGTATTGCTCAATAATTTGTCCGACTCGCCCGTTACGCTTTCGCTCAACTATCCGGCAGCTAACCTCGATTCGCTCGTTCTGCGCCGTTTGGCTCGAAACGCAGATTTTACACCTTTTGTCACCGAAGCCAAAGTGGCCACAGCCGAATCTCTGACCCTGACGGCCAAAGAGTCGGTGGTACTCTTCTGCAATTATAGCCAACCTATTACCGAATCGTATCAGGTAGAAGAGGTTCCATACTATTCCCCGCAAATGATGGTACAGTTTTCCACCAATAGTTCGTTCAATGTGGCGGTGCCTTCGCTGGATAATATCGAATATGCCTACCTGCGCATTGGTGTGGGGCGTGGTACCGGTACCGACAGAAATATGTCTGTCTGGCTGAATGACACCAAACTAACTGTGCCGTTGGAGGTCACTGCGCCCACTCTCGAAGACGCCAGTGGCTACGGCTCTACCAAAATTATTCAGGTAGACAAGGCATTGCTCAAAGCATCCAATGTGGTGAAGGTGGCTTTCAATGATGGTAAAACGGGCGGTATTGGTGCTGTTACGCTTTGTGTCGGTGCCCGTAAAACAAGTTCGGGTCTCACCGGTGTCTCAGTCGATCCGGCCACGCTGTACCAAAATTACCCCAATCCTTCTACCGGTTCTACTGTGTTAACATTTTCACTCATCAATCCAACCCGTGCATCTCTCACTCTCTTTAATATGGGTGGCCGTGAGGTGATGCCGGTGGCTTCGGGCGATTTTCAACCCGGACAATATAAATATACTATTTCTACCAAAGGGTTGAGAAAAGGTATATACTTTTACCGTCTTACTACCGAATCGGATGAAATGTCACGAAAAATGATTGTCGAGTAGAGGATTCAGTGGAAGAACTAATGCAATGACATGTTACTATTGAATATAGTTCATTCTGCATTATAAATTATACATTGTTTTATTTCATTTATATAAGATAATGACCTATTTTTGCAGAAATTTTTACATAAAAATCTATCTGATCTGTAGTGTCATACAATCTTGTAAACCAATGAAAAAACTAATTCTCTCTCTCTCATTGACTTTTTCGGTATTTGGCGTCCATGCGCAAGCCGTAAAGTCATTCCGGAAAACCGCCGACCGGGTGCAGCTTACCACCACTGCCGGTGAGCTTACCATTTCGCCGCTCGCCGACGATGCAGTGCGCATTCGCCTTACCGGCAATGCCGAAACTCAATTACCCGAGCTGGTGCTTGTCAACAAGCTGCCGCGTCCTGCCTTTCAGGTCACCGAGTCTGCCGGTACTATCCTTGTGGCTACCCGACTCGTGCAGGTGAAAATAGACAAACAGACTGGTGCCATCTCTTATTCCGACAAAACAGGCAAGCAGTTCCTCGCCGAAATCCCCGGCTCGCGCCGCATCAAACCCGACTCCGTCATGGGCAAACCCTGCCTTTGGGTGGAGCAGAAGTTTCAGTCGCCGGCCGATGAGCTGATTTACGGTTTGGGCCAGTTTCAGGATGGCCACCTCAATCTGCGCGGCATCACCCGCAAGCTCACGCAGGTCAATAGTCAGATTGCCATTCCGTTTATCTATTCCAACAAGGGATACGGCATCTATTGGAACCAATACGGACTCACCGACTTCAACCCGGCCGACAATTTTGTCAGCTTGCAAAAGCAGGTGCAGTCGGGCGACAATACCGCGCAGCTGGCCGAAGTCACCACCTCTGCCGGCACCCAAAAGGTACAGCAAAATCAATCAGTTTATACCGGCAAATTTAACCTTTCCGCTGCCGGCAACTATGCCATCATGCTCGACCTCGGCGATATGGACAACCGCCACTTCGTCTCTATCGACGGCAAACCGGCCATCGACCAGTCCAACTATTGGTTGCCGCCTACCCAGAGCGTAGCAGTCAGCCTCGCTGCCGGCGAGCACACCGTACAGATTATCTGCAAGGCATCCAACTCACCCAAATTCTCGTGGCGGGCAATCGATAACAGCACCACCCTGCGCTCTCCGCACGCCGCTGCACTCGACTACGTCCTGTTTTATGGCCCCGATGCCGACCGCGTCATTGCCTCATACCGCAATCTGTCGGGTCGTGTACCCATGCTGCCTCTCTGGGCCTATGGCTTTTGGCAGTGCCGCGAGCGATACACCTCCAGCGCGCACCTCATCAACACCGTCAGAGAATTTCGCAAACGCAAACTGCCGGTAGATGTCATTGTGCAGGACTGGCAGTATTGGGGCAAATACGGTTGGGGTGCCATGAAGTTCGACGAAACCTACTACCCCGACCCCAAAGCCCTGTGCGACACACTGCATCAGCTCCACACCCGTTTCAATATCTCCGTGTGGGAGAATGTCGAGAAATACAGCGAAGTGGGCAAAGACTACGTCGCTCGCAATCTCTATATCCCCAACAGCCGCTGGCTCGATGTCACCAATCCCGAAGCCCGCCGCGCCCATTGGGATGCGATGAACAAAAATATGTTTTCCGTCGGTGTCGACTCCTGGTGGCTCGATGCCACGGAGCCCGAAAACGACGCCCTGCACAACGCCCAAACGCACCTCGGCCCCGGCGATTTCTACCGCCTTACCTATCCGCTGTTTGTCAATCAGGCGGTTTACGAGGGGCAACGCAAAACCACCTCCGACAAGCGCGTCTGCATCCTCACCCGTTCTGCCTTTGCCGGCCAGCAGCGCTACGGCACCATCAACTGGTCGGGCGATATCAACGGCACCTGGGACGGATTCCGCCGCCAGATTACCGCCGGTCTCAACTACAACCTCACCGGCATGCCTTTCTGGACTACCGACATAGGTGGATTCTTCCGCCCCGGAAATTCGCAATACACCGACCCCGCCTTTCACGAGCTGCTCACCCGCTGGTTCCAGTGGGGCGCCTTTAGTCCCATCTTCCGCATACACGGCTACCAGACCGAGACCGAACCCTGGAAGTATGGCGCTCAGGTAGAGGAGAATATGCGTAAAATGCTCGAATTGCGTTACCGCCTCATTCCCTACATCTATTCCGAAGCCTGGCAGGTCTCGCAAAACCACTCTACAATGATGCGCCCGCTGGTCATGGACTTCCGCGCCGATGCCAAAGCCTCCGCCCAGCCCTTCAACTACATGTTCGGCCAATCGTTGCTCGTGGCGCCCGTCACACAGCCCGGTGTCAAAGCCTGGAATGTCGCCCTGCCACAAGGCAGTAGCTGGTACAACTTCCACACCGGTCGTCGCTACACCGGTGGGCAGACCGTCCTCACCGATGCGCCGCTTCACACCATTCCCGTCTACGTCAAAGCCGGCGCCATCCTGCCCCTCGGCAAACCCATGCAATACACCGGCGAGTCACCCGCCGACACCCTCGAAATCCGCATCTACCCCGGTGCCAACGGCCGCTTCGAACTCTACGAAGACGAGGGCGACAACTACAACTACGAGCAGGGCAAATACACCGTCATTCCCTTCTACTGGAATGAAAGCACCCAAACCCTCACCATCGGCAACCGCCGTGGCGCATACACCGGCGCGCTTTCCCGCCGCCTGTTTCGCATCGTGAATGTCCCCGCATCCACCGCCAAAGCAATCACCTACACCGGCCAGCGCATAGTGCTAAAGCCGTAGCAATCAATAGTGTGATAAAATATCAGGGCGCGACCCTCGCCCACTCGGGTCAGGCTATCCGCTCTTACTCCTCGCCGGTTCACCTTTGCTGCTAATCACAGCCTCGGTGGCCGGCTGCGGGGTATCCGCTTCTATCCTTCGCGCAAATTAGTTACCACATATATCGTCGCCTTCTTCCCGTACCAGCGGCTTGCGCGTCATTCCGAACATCGTGAGGAATCTGTTTTCCCTAAACACACTAAAAATACTCAGAATTCAGGGTGCTACGGGCAGTTCCTTGTAATACAACAACACTATTCTACGACATATCCGGGGTGTTTATTCCGGTGAAACTTCATCTATCTGCGTTTTCAAATCTACGGGACGTGAGTTTGCTTAAGAATTATTTATGGTCATGCCGAAAAAAAGTGTACTTTTGCGGAAACGAATTATGAATATGACAAATAAGGGAAAACCATTCATTAAATGGGTTGGAGGAAAGACTCAACTAATTGAATCTATAGAGGAAACGCTTCCGAAAGGCTTTGGAAATCAGAGCAATTTGACTTACATAGAACCTTTTGTTGGAGGAGGTGCTGTTCTATTCTGGATTTTACAGAAATATCCGAACATAAAAAGGGCTGTGATAAACGATATTAACCCAGATCTAACGACTACATATAAGACGATTAAGTCATATCCAAAAGAATTAATACTGGAGCTTCGCTCCATTGCTGACGAATATTTGCCACTATCAGAAGAAAATAGAAAAGAGTATTATTTGGCGAAACGAGCAAGATTTAATACAAAATCGCTCAATCCGGTTGAAAATTCAGCAATCTTTATTTTTCTGAACCGAACCTGTTTTAACGGACTTTACCGTGTTAACAGCAAAGGATTATTCAATGTGCCGTTTGGACGATATTCAAATCCTAGAATTTGCGATGAGGAAACAATATTGGCTGATAGCGAATTACTTCAAAAAGTTGAAATATTGACTGGTGATTTTGAAGCAACGCTGAAATTTGCTGGAGAAAAAAGCCTTTTCTATTTCGATCCACCGTACAAACCGCTAAGTGAAACCTCAAGCTTTAACTCTTATGCAAAAGAAGAGTTTAACGACAAAGAGCAAATTCGCCTTGGGGAATTTTGCCAAAGAATTGATTCAATGGGACATAATTTCATTTTAAGCAACTCCGATGTAAAAGGAAAAAATCCACATGACAACTTCTTTGACGATTTGTATAATCAATTTGAAATTAAACGTGTATATGCAACAAGAATGATTAATGCAAATGCTGAGAAAAGAGGAAAACTCACAGAGCTACTAATAACAAACATTAACAATGAAAAAATTATGCCAACTGCTCAGCCTGCCTGACGATGATGCCTTATTTAATTTCATAAAGCAAAGCTTCAGAGACAAAATAACGACTTGGGATTACTTTGTAAACTGGAAAAAGGTTTTCGACAATGTAAAGCCGATTGAAAAAGAATTAAACCTGCTCAATTATCTGATTGGAAAAGAAGATATTGAGCGGGAAACGGCTTTGCTTATTAAGCAATATCCTTCCGTAATAAAAGCTTTCCCTTACCTAATAGCCTGCCGCGATAAATCATTTGATGTATTGATTGATATCAAAGAATTTATTTCCAAACGTTACGACTTCTCTTTTAAAACGCCTACAGATGAACAGATAAAAGATTTAGCATCTTTTGTATTACAATCTGGATTTGCAGAAATACTTCAAAACAAACAAGTAAAGAATTTGGTTGATTACACCATAGGTGTAGAGGTCGGATTGGATAGCAATGGCCGCAAAAATCGTGGTGGCACCATGATGGAGGGTATTGTGGATGTGTTTGTAAATGAATACTGCCAACAGAGTGGAACTGAATATCTTGCACAAGCTACAGCCGCAAAAATCAAAGCGAAATGGGGCATTCAAATTGAAGTGGATAAGTCTTCACGCATTATCGACTTTGCCATTAACAAGAACGGGAAACTCTACCTTATCGAGGTGAACTTCTACAGTGGAGGTGGATCTAAACTAAAATCAACAGCTACAGAATATTGCGAAATGTACAACCGATATCATCGCCAAGGAATTGAATTTATATGGGTCACTGATGGCGCAGGTTGGCAATCTACTTTAAAACCATTGAGAGAGTATTTTGACAAATCTGATTATCTTGTGAATCTAGAAATGTTAAGAAGTGAAATATTAATAAAAATATGCGGGATTTATGAAGGTTGAAGCACATGATATGCAAATAGAAAATCTTTTTAAGAAAGGGAGATTTGTTATCCCAGATTATCAGAGAGAATATGATTGGGAAGATGAACACATTAACGAACTTCTAGAAGATATAGATGAAATACTAGTCAACGATAATTATTTCATTGGGCATATGGTATTTGAAGGCGAATTTAATGGAAACGAATTTATCGTTGTCGATGGCCAACAAAGAATTACTACGATTACAATTTTGCTCTGTGTTATAAGAGATTTATTTATAAATTTAGGTGAAGTAAGACTAGCGGAAGCAATCCACACTAGTTATATTTTCGGAAAAGATAAAAGCTATAATGATTTTGCCGTTTTGGAAAACAGAATGCCATATCCAGTTTTACAAGCATACGTTCAGAGCAAACCAATTGATAAAGATTCATCTGTTACTCCTCAAAAATCAGGAGAAAAGAAAATAATAAATGCATATAATTTAATTCAGAAAAATTTTACTCAATTCAACAAAGAGCAACTTATTGAATTGAGAGATAAAATTTTAGGTCTAGAAGTTATTTTTGTTGCAGCAAGTGATCAAGTGGACGCATCTACGATTTTTATGACAATAAATGCAACTGGAAAAGATTTATCGCCATTAGATCTAGTAAAGAATCATATTTTTAGCTTATATCCTAAATTACCACACATAGATGAACCAAATGACTCTTGGAAACATATTATTGAAAACACAAGCGGGTCTGTAAAATTTTTAAACAACTTCTTTGCATCCAGGTACAAAAAGGTTTCTGATAAAAGAATATTTAGAGAGTTTCTAAAAACAATAAAAATTGAAGGAAAAGAGAAAATAAAAGATTTTCTCTTAAACCTAAAAAATGATGCAGAATTATTTCGAATGACAATAAAGCCAAAAGCCTCTGATTGGGTATCAAAAGATTATGACATTTTCGAATCAATTTCTGCGACAACTATTGTTTTTAAAATTGAAGTAGCAAATTCATTTATAATCTCTTTATTGAGAGAATATAAATCTGGAAACATTTCAAAAGAAATGACATTAAAAGCATTACGAATAATTGAAAGATTCCACTTTATTAACAATGCTGTATGCTCAAATAGATCTTCTGGTTTTGACAAGATGTATGCAAAAAAAGCAAAAAACTTATTTGAAGCACCTAATAGAGAGAAAAAGCACATAGTAATACAAAGTTTAATAAAAGATTTAAACGAAAAAATACCTTCGACACAACTTTTTACTTCCAATTTCGATAAAAAACTATATTATTTAAGTACACAGACAAAACAAAAGCAATTAGTTCAATATGCATTAAATAAAATTGAAAGAAAGAGGAATCTAAATGCTGTTTTAATTAATACAAGCATTGAACACATTTACCCTGAAAAACATAACAATTGGGTTGGATTAAAAGATAACAACCTAATTCAAAACATTGGTAATTTAACCCTATTAGATAGCGGATTAAATTCTAAGATTGGGAATAAAATTTATACTGATAAGCAAAGTTTAATAAAACAACACTCAAAAATTTTATCAACAAAAGATATATTTGAAAAGTATGATGATTGGAGAGATGATCAAATATTAGAAAGAAAAGAATTACTTATGGATGAGCTATATAGATCTGTTTGGATTTGACATATAGAATGTGGCTTGTCTTATGACGCATGTAGAGTTTGTTTTATTGTATAAGATTTGCCTATTAGTTGAGGCTTTTCCAAAATTCACGCATTTTTATCAAAAAAAACCAAAAATAAGTCAGAATGAGTAATAGTATTTCCTGGAAGAAAATATTTGATGATTATAAGATATTAGAACACGATTTTAATGTTTCTCCTTTTTATCTTGATGCAGATCATATTAAACACGCATGTCAAGACTTTAAAAAGACTGCAGAAAAAGAAGTTCGAATTTTATGCAAACAAGATTCCAGATCTGATAGGCCAGAAATATTTACTCAGAATAATTTATTTCTCCTACCTGTCAAAAATGGATTCTATTGCATCGTTAAAGGAGAAGGATATATTGATATCCCACCCATAACTTCTTCGCCAAAAGAATATATCTCTCAATTAGACTTCAAACTAGATACGTCAGAGATCGGAGACTCTGAAATGCAACATCTGGATTTTGCGTATGCATCTTCTTTGATACGTACATTTATGGAAGATTCTTCATTATTGATGACGATCAGAGGTCGTAAATATACCCCTCCATTTTCATTTAAAGTTGGATGTCAGCTAATTAAAACTGAAAGCGTACAAACGGAGATTGATGCTGGGTATGAAGGGCGTGATAAAATTGTACTGGTTGAAGCCAAAAATTCCAAAACAAATAATACTATTATCAGGCAACTATTTTACCCATTTAAGCAGTGGAAAGTTATTACAAATAAGGAAGTCTTTTTATTATTTTTTGAAAAAAGAGGCAGTATGTATTATATATGGCAATATGGTTTTATGGATGAAAATAACTACAACAGTATTTATTTAATAAAATCAGAAAGATACAAAATAATCGGTCCAAATTGCAATGATTAGCTACAGAATCATCAACTCAGAAATAGTAATCTCCAAACCATTTGCTATAATCTGAATATTAATTAAAGACGGATTTCGCTCTCCTCTTTCAACCATTCCTATATAGTTTTTGTGTAAACCAGTCTTTTGAGCAAACTGCTCTTGGGTCAATTTATTTTGCGTCCTTAGTTCTTTGACTCGTTTACCGAACTGTAATAATATTTGATTATCCATAAATAAATAACACTTATTGTGTGTTTTGTCAGAAATAGTTTTTATCTTTGTGCAAAAGTAATGAATTATACGGATTTTGACCAACGGATATTTTAAATAGCAATAACATGAAAATAGATCAGTATGGTATAAGGCAAATTAATGGAAAAATTAATGCCTTAGTAGATTATCTGGAAGCTGCAAATGGTTCACAGAAATGGAATTATATGGGTTTGACTGTTGAAATCGATCCAACGGTAGATTATAATAATCAAAATGCTTTAATCAGATGGGTTGACTTGAGTGAGGGTTTTAACGATAAAATTATCGTCAATTCATTCAAAGAATTTGTATGTCACTTTAGTAAGATTGAAGCATGATTATTCCATTTTACAAATCCACCGACAAATCCTTTACGCTTTTGCAAGGAGATTGTATTGAGCATTTAAATCAGTTTGATTTTAAGTTCGATATGATTTTTGCCGATCCTCCCTATTTTCTGTCCAACGGAGGGATATCGGTACAAAGCGGGAAAATGGTGAGTGTAAACAAAGGGGATTGGGACAAATCGCAGGGATTTGAGAAAGACAACGAATTTAATTACAATTGGCTCAAAGCCTGTCAAAACCACCTGACAGACAACGGCACTATCTGGATTAGCGGGACATTTCACAACATCTTTTCTGTTGCACAAATGCTTGCAGAACTAGGCTTTAAGGTGTTAAACTGCATTACCTGGGCAAAAACAAATCCGCCGCCCAACCTGTCGTGCAGGTATTTCACACATTCTACAGAATTTATCCTCTGGGCGAGAAAATCAAAAAAGGCCTCTCATTATTACAATTATGATTTAATGAAGCAAATTAATGGAGGAACTCAAATGCGAGACGTTTGGAATCTTCCAGCCATTGCTCCATGGGAGAAGGCTTGTGGCAAGCACCCAACACAAAAACCGTTAGCTCTGCTTACACGAATTATTCTTGCCTCAACAAAAAAAAATGCCTGGATTTTAGACCCATTCACTGGAAGCAGTACGACTGGTATTGCTGCAAATCTTGCAGACCGAAGATTTCTCGGCATTGATAGAGAAGAAGAGTTTCTGATAATTTCTAAAAACAGAAAATTGGAAATTGAGAATCCACATGTTTTTGGAGCGTACAGGAAAAAACTGGGTGGTTTTGATGAGAAGAATCAACTGGAGCTGTTCCTGGCAAATGAACCGGCAGCTGAATACAGCAGAGAGCTAACTCTGGGATAATCAACAATCCCCTCCATCGGAGGAAACCATTAGCCAGTGTCGCTAATTTTCAATTGCCTAACGGAGAATGCAGTCCGACGTTTGCTTTAGCGCACGGTAGGCAGATTGTGTATAGCAGCGGATTCGATTTTTTTGCCCACGATTGATGAACGAGAGATTCTTTTTTCTGCTCATTTGCCTGTTCAGGCTGTTAATCCCGCTAATTTATGGTCAGTATGTCACGACGAAACGTCAATCCGATGGGGATATTTCCCATTTTTAGGGGCGAAAATGAATTATCGAGTGGGATATTCTTCATCCGCACCCGCGAATACGAATATTCAAAAGGGGAATTCTGCATTGCAACCTGACAATGCGGATTTCGACAAGGGGGAATTTGCATTTCCACCAGACAACGCGAATTTCGACAAGGGGGAATTTGTATTTCCACCGGACAACGCGAATTTTTACAAGGGGTATTCTGCATTTCCACTTGACAACGCGAATTTTGACAAGGGTGAATTTGCATTTCCACCTGACAATGCGAATTTCGACAGGAAGAAATCTCCATTGCAACCAAACAATGCGAATTTCGACAGGAAGAAATCTCCATTGCAACCAAACAATGCGAATATCGACATAGAGAAACTCCATTGCAACCGAACAATGCGGATTATGACATTGGAAAATCCCCATTGCAACCGAACAATGCGAATTTTTACAACAAATAATTCTCTTTGAGCTCCTGCGAAGAGGAATCTGCAGACGAAAGATCTACATGCAACGCAGTTGAAGAGGAATCTCACAAAGGAAAATACTCAATTTCGTGCGACGAAAGGTTAAATCCCTTCGCTCTACGCTCATCCACCCACAGCAACGACAAAACTTCACCGTAATAATACGCTTCGTCGGCCATTGACGAAGAAAAAAGAGTGGGCAAATGCTCTTCATCGCCATAGAATGAAGAGTCGCAACCTGTTTTATCCGAAAAAACGGCCTGCCAAGCAGAATCTCCCAAATGTTTTTCGATTTCCTCCGCCTGACTTGAAGACAAATCAGTGCGATTATCCGTTTCAGCTGCATATCAAGCCCGTAGTATTATTATTGACGGGGTGACTTGGGGAGCTTTGAACAGCTCCCTGGAGTCACCCCGTCAATTTTCAGCCCTTTTATCTCGCCGGATATGAAATCGTAGAAAATTGATCTTACTGCCAGAACGTTATATTTGGCTCTATAACGTTATAGGTGGGTTGCTCATAAAAGCTAAAAGAGAAAATTAAAAATGGGAACGCGGATTTAGCGGATTTAGCGGATATGCACGGATAAATAAAGACGGATTTTATAACTGATTTTTCGATAAATCGAAACGGATAGAGCAGTCTGTTATCACAAAATCAGCTGTTTTCGAAGAAAACCAAATACGGTTTCAATCCGTTATTATGGTGCGAATCCGTTTTTATCCGCTAAATCCGCGTTCCTATTATGTTTGTTTGGTGCAATTTATTTTACCCAGTTGCGCGGTCGTTTGGCGACAGCTCTGCTGTCGTCATTGCTAAAAGCCAGCCTCCCGGCTGGCAAAGTAACGCGTAGCAAAAAGAATAAAGCGGTTTCAGTCAGAAGATTGAAGCCGCTTTTGATTACCAGAAAAGAAGTATTATCTTTGCAATTAATAGTGTATAAAACCGACAGCATGAGTAGTGTCTATCGCTTGGCGTAGATTTGCAAGCGAGGACGCTTGCTTTTAGCACTGACGAAGCGAGACGCTTCGCCAAACTACTGCACCGATGGTTTGTCAGACTACGGTGGACGGGGGGCGATATCAGTCAGTGTAACTTATTGCATTCGTTTGTAAAAAATCAGAGGGGCGTAATATACATCAATTTGCAAATATGGGATATCAGATTGAAGAGAGCGATCCCGAAAATCTACCCGGAAACTTGCAGATTGATAACATAAGAGTTAACTTTGCAGTATGAAAAAACAGAGACAAATTATTTTTCACAAGCACTATTTTGCTGATTTTTATTTGGAACAGACAGAGAAGGTGCAGGAGAAAATTGAATATGTTTTTATGATTCTAAGAACGGTTCAGAATGTGCCAAAGAAGTTTCTCGACCACATGGCAGGAACTGACGGGCTTTATGAAATAAGAATTGAATCAGAAGGCAATATTTACAGAATATTTTGCTGTTTTGACAAAGGAAATCTGGTTGTTCTGTTCAATGGTTTTCAAAAGAAAACACAGAAAACACCCGGTAAGGAAATTGAAATGGCTTTGAAACTGAAAGACGATTATTTTAACTCGAAAAACAAAAAGTGATGAAGACGGAAAAAAACATTAGAAATGCTAAAAACTTTGACGAGTTATTGGATATAAAATACGGAAAAATTGGTTCTGAAAAACGGGATAACTTTGAAGAAAAAGCTCAGTATTTTGTAATTAGCGAAATGCTTAGAGAGGCTCGTAAAGAAGCGCATATGACACAGGAGCAATTGGCTGAAAAAATAGGAACGAAGAAAAGTTATATTTCCCGACTTGAAAATGGAAAGTGCGATATTCAACTTTCTACACTTTACCGGATTTTTGAATTTGGACTTGGGAAACGAATAAGCTTAATGTTCGGGTAATAATAAACGCTCGTCGTACCGAATATGAAGCCGTAGAAAATTGATGTCCGCTCAAGCGGGTATACTAACTCTCGAATGAATCACAAAATCAGCTGTTTTCGAAGAAAACCAAATCCGGTTTCAATCCGTTATTAGGGTGCGAATCCGTTTTTATCCGCTAAATCCGCTAAATCCGCGTTCCCATTATGTATTTTGGGTACTAATCCCGGAATTAGCGGCAGAGCAATGATATCTATATATAGGAAAAGAATGAGAACATGTACATTTCAACTCCTGATTCGCAAAAATTACAAATGAATAAAACAACAAATCTATGAATCTACTAAACTTGCGTAACCTGGCGATTGCGACATTTTGCATGTCGTTGGTTACACTTTCGGCGCAAACCGAAACAAAAAAAACACCGCTGCGGTTGTGGTACGATGAGCCCGCCGAGCATTGGGTCGAAGCCCTGCCGTTGGGTAACGGGCGTTTGGGTGCAATGGTTTTTGGCAATCCATACCGCGAACGGATTCAGTTGAACGAAAACACACTCTGGACCGGTGGTCCATACCGAAACGACAACCCGAAGGCGCTGGAATCATTGCCCACCATCAGAAAGATGATTTTTGACGGCCGGTTTGCCGAAGCCGAAAAACTGGCGTGCAAAACCATTACCAGTCAGGGGGCTCATGGAATGGTATTTCAAACAGCCGGCAACCTGTTTCTGTCATTTCCCGGTCACGAAAACTACTCGAACTATTATCGCGACCTGAATATCGAAAATGCCATAGCAACAACAACTTACACCGTAGCCGGAGTCAACTACAAGCGCGAGGTGTTTTCGTCGTTTCCCGATCAGGTAACCATTGTGCGCCTTACCGCCGATAAACCCGGCAAACTAACCTTTGCCGCCTCCATGGAGCGCCCGTCGGCAATAAATATTGCCACCGAGGGGGATAATACGCTGGTTATGTCCGGCATTTCCGGCGACCACGAAGGCATCAAAGGTGCTGTTAAGTTTGAAACAAAGGTTCGGATTCTGACAGATGGCGGCACAACTACATCTTCGGGTATCGCGTTAAATGTGGCCGGAGCCAACAGCGCTACCATTTATATTTCTACCGCGACAAATTTTGTAAACTACAATAATTTAAGTGCAGATCAAAGTAAACGTGCCGAAAGTTACCTGACAGCGGCAACCCAAAAAAGCTACGATGCTGCAAAATCGGCTCACATTGCCGCCTTTCAACGGCAGTTTAACCGCGTAAAACTCGACCTCGGAACAACTGACGCAGCAAACAAAACCACAGATTTGCGAATCAGGGATTTCAGTAAATCGAACGACCCGCAGATGGTTGCGCTGTACTTTCAGTATGGTCGTTATCTGCTGATATCGAGTTCGCAACCGGGTGGGCAACCGGCTAACCTGCAAGGCATTTGGGCTGACCAGCTCTACCCGGCCTGGGACAGTAAATACACGGTAAATATCAATACCGAAATGAACTACTGGCCAGCCGAAGTTACCAATCTGGCCGAGACACACCAGTCCTTGATTGAGATGGTAAAAGATCTGTCGGTGACCGGGCAGGAGACTGCCAAAACAATGTACAACGCCAGAGGCTGGGTGTTGCATCACAACACCGATTTGTGGCGTTTCAACGGCGCTATCGACGGTTCTCCGGGCTTGTGGCCAAACGGTGGAGCGTGGTTGTCGCAACATTTGTGGGAGAAATATGCCTTTAGTGGCGATAAATCGTATCTGGCAACTGTTTACCCCGCGCTAAGAGGTGCGGCTCAGTTTTACCTCGATTTCTTAATTGAAGAGCCTACCCACAAATGGCTGGTTGTATCGCCCAGTATGTCGCCCGAAAATGCGCCCTATATGACCCGCAAACAGTGGGTTGTCATTGCTGCCGGTACTACCATGGACAATCAGCTGGTGTTCGATTTATTTACCAAAACCATTCTGGCCGCCAAAATATTAAAACAAGACAGCAAGCTGATTGCTCAACTCGAAGCGACCATTAAGCGTCTGGCGCCTATGCAGGTGGGTAAATACGGGCAGTTGCAGGAGTGGATGGATGATTCTGATAATCCCGGAGATCACCACCGTCATGTATCGCATCTGTATGGTCTGTATCCATCCAATCAGATTTCGCCATTCCGCCATCCTGAACTTTTCGATGCGGCCCGCACAACGCTCATTCAGCGCGGAGACCCATCCACAGGGTGGTCTATGAACTGGAAAATTAATCTTTGGGCACGTCTGCTCGATGGAAATCATGCGCTTAAGCTTATCAACGAGCAAATTAAGTTGAATGCACCCAAAAACATTGATAACAAAAACTTTGTGGAAGAGGGGGGTACTTACCCGAATATGTTCGACGCCCATCCGCCGTTTCAGATTGATGGAAACTTTGGTTTTACTTCGGGCATCGCTGAGATGTTGATGCAAAGTCACGATGGCGCGATTCAGTTGTTGCCGGCCCTGGCCGATAGCTGGAAAGATGGCTCGGTAAAAGGTCTGCGCGCACGTGGTGGATTTGAAATTGTCGATTTACAATGGAGCGACGGTAAGGTAAAGAGCGTAACCATTCGGTCTGATATGGGCGGCAATTGCCGGGTTCGCAGCTACAACGCGCTTAAGGCGACCGGAAAAGTTTCGTTTGCTGTGGCTAAGGGCGCAAATAAAAATCCTTTTTATCAGGTCACTGATATCAAGACGCCAATAGTGTCGAAAGAGGCAAAGATGAATGCCGTTGTTCTTAAAACCAGCTACCTGTATGATGTCGCTACAAAAAAAGGCGATTTAATCACATTGGTTTCTGAATAACAGATTGTAATTTGCCTTATCAATATTTGTTGTGATGTTTTTTTTGTATTTTTGAGTCGATTTTTTGAGCTCGAAAATTAAATTAACAGATAAAACATGAAACATTCTCTGAAAAACACACTCACTCTTCTATTTGTCGTAAGCTTGCCTCTTTCCGGCTTTGCCCGCAAAGAGAAACTACTAACTTACAAGAATCCCGCCTTCACCTCTTCTGTTCGTGCTGCCGATCTGCTCAGCCGCATGACGGCAGAGGAGAAAGCTGCTCAGCTTATGGCCGTTTGGGACAGCAACAACATGTCGTACACCCAGACTGCCGGCATGGATAGCGCTAAAATGCGAAAAACCTTCGGCCTTGGCGTCCATTCTGTACAGCCCACTTTCAAAAAAATCAAAGAGACCGTTGCCGAGCGCAACATGATTCAGAAGTTCCTGGCCGAAAAAACACGCCTGGGCATTCCCGCCCTTTTCGTGGACGAGGGTCAGCATGGGCTGATGCGCCCCGAAGCCACCGTATTTCCGCAGGCCATTGGTTTGGCCTGTTCGTGGAATCCGCAACTTATTGGTGAGGTGTACGATGTGGTGGCGCGCGAAATGCGTTCACGCGGCACCACCCACGTTCTGTCACCGGTTATCGACGTTTGCCGCGAGCCGCGTTGGGGTCGGGTGGAAGAGACGTATGGCGAAGATCCTTTTCTCAACAGCCGCATTGCCGTGGCTGCCGTGCGAGGCTTGCAGGGCTCGGCCAATGGTCAGATAGATGCCTCTCACGTGGGCGCCACACTCAAACATTTTTGCGGTCACGGACAACCCGAAGGTGGTATCAATCAGGCGCCGGCCAGCATTTCCATCCGTTCGTTGCGCGAGTTTCATTTTCCGCCGTTTCAGGCCGCTATCAAAGAGGCCTGTCCGGCATCGGTGATGCCTTCGTACAACGAAATAGACGGTGTGCCCTCGCACGCCAACAGTTGGTTGCTCAACGATGTACTGCGCCGTGAATTCGGTTTCCGGGGAATGATTGTCTCCGACTATTCGGGAATCAGTCAGCTGTTTGATAAACATTTTGTGGCTAAAGATGCCGCGCAGACAGCCGCGCTCTCGTTCAACAGCGGAGTGCAGTCCGAATTTCCCTCGCCGCAGTATTTCAAAGAGTTGCCTCGGCTCATTCGCGAAGGCAAAGTTAGTCAGGCTCTGTTCGACTCAGCTGTCTATCAGGTGCTCAAATACAAGTTTGACTTAGGTGTTTTTGATAATCCTTACACCGATCTCAAAAAAGCCACGGCGGTTAGCCTTTTGCCCGCCTCTAAGGCGCTGGCGCTCAAAGCCGCTCAGCAATCCATCGTGTTGCTCAAAAACGACGGCATTCTGCCACTGTCCAAAACCACTCCCCGCAAAATTGCCGTCATTGGCCCCGGTGCCGATGTTCCTCTCTACGGTGGCTATGCCGGCGAGCCCTACCAGCATGTCACGCTTTTGCAGGGCATTCGGGCCAAAGCCGCCGCCGGTGTTGAGGTGCTTTTCGCGCAGGGATGCCGCCTCACCAACAATGCCTCTATTCCGCAAAACAACTGGAAAGAGGGTCGCATCGACGTTACCCCGCGGGCCGAAAACCTGAAACTCATCGATCAGGCCGTTGCCCTGGCCAAAACGGCCGATGTCGTCATTCTCGCCATTGGCGAAAACGAGCAAATCTGCCGCGAAGCCTGGCACCACACCCACATTGGCGACAACATGACGCTCGATCTCTTTGGCGAGCAGCAGGAGCTGGCCGATGCACTTCTGGCTCTGGGTAAACCCGTCGTGGTGTACCTGCAAAACGGTCGCCCGCTTTCTATCAACTCGCTCAATCAGAAGGCCAATGCCATTGTCGAAGGTTGGTACATGGGGCAGGAGAGTGGCGCCGCCGCTGCCGACATCCTCTTTGGCGACGTCAATCCGTCGGGCAAGCTCACCATCACTTTTCCGAAGTCGGCCGGTCAGTTGCCTCTCTTCTACAACCACAAACCCGGTGCGCAGTACCACAACTACATTTCGCAGGATATCAAACCGCTCTATCCCTTCGGTTACGGTCTTAGCTACACCACCTTCTCCTATTCCGGCCTTCGTCTTTCGAAGACCGAAATCAGCAGTCGCGACACCGCGTGGGTATCGGTCGATGTCACCAACACCGGCAAAATCAAAGGCGACGAAATCGTGCAGCTCTACATCCGCGACGAAGTCAGCTCCGTCACCCGCCCCGTCAAAGAGCTCAAAGGTTTCGAGCGAATCACCCTCGAGCCCGGCCAAACCCGCACAGTCACCTTCCCCGTCGAAGCCTCGCGCCTGGCCTTTTGGGATATCAATATGCGCTACACCGTCGAGCCCGGCACCTTCAATCTCTCCGTCGGTCCATCTTCGGACAAGGGAGCTGACATCAAGCTAACTGTACGATAAATTTCAAATGTATAAATTCAGGGCGCGACCCTCGCCCACTCGGGTCAGGCCATCCGCTCATAGTCCTCGCCGGTTCACCCTTGCTGCTAATCACAGACTTGGTGGCCGGCTGCGGGCTATCCGCTTCTGTCCTTCGCGCAAAAAAGTTACCACTCATATCGTCGCCTTCTTCCCTCCGTCACCAGCTTGTCGTTATTTCGAACGTAGAGAGGAGTCGGTATTCAAATATTCCGGCAGAAAAACCACGAATTATCATGTTTGTTTTGTAATCTTTATTAATTTTGCGGCGGATTTGGAGGGCTACCTTCTCGCCCAACTCTAATAGCCAGTACGCCGTGCCTGGTTCAAGTCTGAGCGCAGCGGGGACTTGGACCCATAACCAGCGCAGTTTATAAACTGAAAAAAAGAAGTATGAGTCGGAAATATAAGTTTAGAAATCCGGAAGCGGTTTACTTTGTAAGTTTTACTACCGTAAACTGGATTGATGTCTTTACCCGAAGAGAGTATAAAGAAATTTTGGTCGATAGTCTGAATTACTGCATCAAGAATAAAGGATTGGTTGTTTATGCCTGGGTAATCATGAGCAACCATGTCCATTTGGTTATTGAAGGGCGGAATGTTGCTTTGGAAAATGTTTTACGCGACATGAAAAAACATACAGCCAATGAAATTCTAAAGGCAATTAAGAATAATCAGCAAGAGAGCCGAAAAGAGTGGATGCTTTGGATGTTTGAGCGGGCAGGAAAGAGCAATCCGAACAATACAAAATATCAATTCTGGCAACAGCATAATCATCCGCTGGAATTAACCCGGCATGCTTTTGGTATTGATTCAGCAATTAATTATATCCATGAAAATCCGGTAAAATCCGGTTTCGTAGATCATCCGCAAGATTATCCTTATAGCAGTGCGATTGACTTTGCCAGTGGAAAAGGAAAAGTAAATATTGAACCTTGCTAAGATTATCAATTTTCTCAGTTTATAAACTGATCCTGTTATGGGTCCAAGTCCCCGCTGCGCTCAGACTTGAACCAGGCACTGACTACTGGTTATTAGAGTTATGCCAAGAGGGGGAATCATTTTCCAAATATTCCGGCAGAAAACCTCAAAATACCCCTTCTCGTCCAAGTCTAATAACCAGGCCCGGAGTGCGATTGGAAACTTGTTCACATAGGGGGAAACTTGGAAGAAAGAGGGGAGATGCACCAAAACAAGATATGGGAGACGGTAGACTTTGGACAAGAAAACCTTAATTTATGAACATGAAAAAAATAATCATTATAGCATTTTTATGCTACATACATAATTATATATATTCTCAGGGTATTGATTCTTTAATTGCGGTTAAAGGGTATTCTGTAGCAGCTTTTCAGAAACAAGATTTAGAATTCTCATATGAGCAACAAATCCGAAAAGCAGAAGGTAAATCGTACTCAACTCCAGTAGACTACATACAATATTCTTATTTTGTGCCAGTGCAGGTAGGCAATAATATTGTTTGCGATAAGAATTTGGCAATTGAAAAGTTTCTGAAGAATGAACACAATGATTCAATATATGTAATTCCTAATGCACACAATATAGGCACCTTAGAGAAAATACATGTAGTGCCAGCAAGTATTCACCGGGAGATTTTCATTTTATCAAATGCTTTGCGCCTTTCTCCCTATTATGAAATATGTGGTAATAACAATCTGCTATTTCGTTGTATTTATATTGAAGGATATTCAAGACGTAAAAATATAAAAGATATTGATAACGAATGGCGAGATTACTTATTAAACATTTCTCTTATAGACAAAAAAATGGAAAAAGCTACGTTCTTTTTTATTGTAAAGATCAACAATTACACACCATACATAGAAGCTCCAAGACTGAAAAAGTGGCTTCCATACACAAACTAAAAGAATGAATATCAAAAACACTTTTCTAATCATTCTTTTTATAACAACAGCTATCAAGATTTTATTTGTAAAAAAATCAAACATTCATGAAAAGAACAATCTTATTTCTATTGGCAGCAACTACTGCTATGAGTTGTCTTTTTGCACAGACAACAAAGAATCCGTTTTCAGAACTGGGTTACAAAAAGAGGGTAATGTACACTTCTTCTAAGGGAGAATTTGAAGAATTTCATGGAAATCCCGATGTTGTTGAAATCGGCTCAGTGTATTTCAACACGAAAACAAACAAAGTGATTGGATATGTAAACCCGGAGAAAGAAAAAGCGGAAGTGGCTACCGCCACTTCTGCTATGTCGGTTGACCCGCTTTGTGAAAAGTATTATTGGATTAGTCCGTATGCTTTTTGTTTTAATAATCCTGTTATATATACAGACCCAACGGGCTTAGCTCCAATTTACGACCCGAATGGTAATCTTATTGGTACAGATGATAATGGTTTACAAGGTAATGCAATAATCATGAATAAAGATAATTTCAAACAAGGGATGTCAAACAAAGATGCTTTGGGATTTGATTTAGGTATGGATGGTTTAACTGATAAGGATGCAGCCAAACGTTTTAATACTAGTTTTGAAGGTTTGAAAGACAGACCAGATTGGGATGGGTATTTAACTTTAGATGAAGCTAACGATTGGTATAAAAATGGGAATGGACAACCTTTGTTCGTTGCTTTAGACAAAATAGATTTATCTGGCATATTCTCATTAGGTGAAAAATTTGTTGGAGATAAAGGTAGTTATAACTTGTTATTGAATAGCGGGTCATTAAATGATGGTTTAGTATATGGCAATATTACTTTAAAAAGGTATCCAAACCATGAAGTAAGAGCATTTGCAGACGAATATAATTTTGAAATGCACAATCCTTGGAATCCGCTAAACTGGCCTAGAAATGCAGAAACTGTTATTGGTAAAAAAGTCGCAGGCGAAGGGCAAAAATTCAATATTAATATTTATGGTAGTAAGAAGCTAACTCCAATATTACCATGGATTAAATAAAGTCATATGAAACACAAAGAAAAAAAAATATTTACTTTCGGCTTGTTAATGCTAATTTGCAGTTGTTCTTCAGATTATACAAAAAATTTAGGTGCAAGCTATTTTTATAGATATGAAGCAAATGACTTGAGAGATATTCTTTGCGAAAAAGCAGGAGGCGGAGAAATACCAGCAGATATAATTTCTTATAATTATAACACAGATTTTATTATTGCTTTACAAAAACCTAGATTACCTCAAGACCCTTTGTATGAGAAAACTTATACTTATTATAAAGGTGATACTATTAATTATTTTTGGTTGATAATAAAAAAAGAGAGGAAAGTTTTTGGTCCTTTAGATGAAAAAAGTTTTAATCAATTACGCAAGAAATTGGGTGTTCCCAGTTCTCTTTTATTAAAGTGAAGCACGCCAAGTATGTCAAAAAAAATATTTCTTTATTTTATATGTTGTTTGAGTATTCAACATTCATTTTCGCAAATAGAAGAATCAAACTTTCAGGTTACATACAATAGAATTGAATCTATGTTAATCGGAAAGGAAAAATTAAACTTTAAAAAAGCAGTTTTTTTGTCTGAGAATACATATTTCAGTAACAATTACCGCGAAGATGACTTTACAGATGTACTTAAATTTTATACTTCTATTTGCAGAGGAATAATTGCTTCGGGTAACATTGAATACCCTGAGAAGGACAAAGAAAGAGCCACGGCGCAATGCGCCGTGTTTATGTTTATGACTGATTCAATACCAGTAAGAACAAATAATAAGATAGAAATCCATACTCCTTTTATGTATAATCACGATGATTTCGCAGGGCAAAAAGACTGGTCAAATATGTTTGTTTCCAAATTGATGCAAACCCAAAAAGGAAATTGTCATTCTCTGCCCTATTTGTACAAGATGATTATGGATGAACTCGGGCAACCAGCTTATTTATCGCTTGCACCCAATCATATTTATATCAAAGCACAAAATAAGCGTGTCGGTTGGTATAATATTGAGCTGACATGTGGCGATTTTCCGACCGATGCTTGGTTAATGGCTTCGGGTTATATTCATACCGATGCTTTACGAAACGGAATTTACATGGACACGCTTTCAACAAAACAGTCTGTATGTCTTTGTTTGGTCGATTTGGCACAGGGTTATCAGGCTAAGTTTGGCATTCAGGACGGGAGTTTTATTCTCAAATGTTGCGAAACAGCATTAATCCATTTTCCCAAGTACATTAATGCTATGCTTTTGAAAGCCGAGACTTTGACTGCTTTATACAAACAGTCTGACAAAGATTCGGAACAAGGTAAAAAACTTTTTGCGCAAATGAATGAAACTTACACCCATATACATGAAATTGGTTACAGGAAAATGCCTCAAAGGATGTATCTCAACTGGTTGAAATCCTCAGGGACTCAGACAACCAATTGCCGAATGAAATCATTGCTCAGAACTAAAACCGGTAAGTAGAAAATAATTATGAGAAACTTTGTTTTAATATCTTTGTTGTTTTTGTCTGTTTCTGCAATGGCACAAACTTCTCCGACGATTCCCAATCCACAATTACCAACAATTGGTATTCCACAACCGAATATCCCCAATCCTTATCAGTATCAAAACCAAACACAGCAAAACTCGCAGCAGCTAAATCCATACAATCCAAACGATGTTACAAAAACTAAACAAAGAAACGAAGCTCTCATTCAGGAAGCTATAGGATATCAGCGCAGATTATACAGCAAAAGCCAAGTTCAAACAGATGTACACATGCTTGCAACGAAAGGATTCCCGTCCCAATCCTATCAGGAGGGTACTGCAAGTTATTACAAGGCTTTTGAAGAAATCAACAACATGCTGGAGGGCAAGCAACCGCTTAATCTTGGAAGAGCCGTTTTCGTTGTCGAGAATGCGTTTTATAACAACACCTTGAATTACGACGATTATCAAAAGAATATCAACGATCAGGTAAAATTTTGTAACGAAAAAATCAGAGAGGATAAATTAGACCCAACCAATAACATGGTCAAAAACATGATGTTGTTTCGTTTAATTTCAGACACCCTCAAGATTAAGCCAAGAGGAACTGAGCGTATAATTACCCACTTACCCATAAAATACGATTTGGACGATTATAAATCAGAAAAGCATTACGACAGTCACTTCGTAACTAAACTCATGAAAAGCGGGGTTGGTCAATGCGTGTCCATGCCGTTGTATTATTTAGTACTAGCCGAGAGAATGGGTGCTAAAGCTTACTGGTCATTTTCTCCCAAGCATACATTTGTCAAGATTCAGGATAAAAATGGTGTATGGTACAATATTGAACTTACCTCCAATGCCATTTTAAGTGATGCGCATTATATGAGCAGCAGCTACATTAAAGCAGAAGCTATCCGAAACCGGTTGTATCTTGAACCTTTAGATAAACAAAATACGATCGCTGAGCTTCTGATAGAACTGGCAGGCGGTTACTATAGAAAATATGGATTAGATGATTTTTATCTGCATTGTGGAGATGCCGCCAAAAAATATTTGAAAAATGATTTAAATGTGATTATCAACTCGGCAATATACGAAACAAACCTGACCATGACTATCGCTCATTTATTGGATGCTAAGCAACCTGAAGCATTGAAGCAAAAATCCCCTGAAGCCTACATGCATTATGAAAAGATGCAGGCATTATATAAGCAAATAGACGACATGGGGTACGAAGAATTGCCTGATGCAATTTATGTAAAATGGCTGGAGCATATCAAAAAATTAAAAGAGAAAGAGAATAAACAGAAAAAAATGAAAACGGTTAACTAAAGGTGACGATTTCAGCCCCTTCTCGTCCAAGTCTAATTTAAAAAAAAGAAAGTGATTAACAAAACTAATGAAGATTAAAATGATAGTATAACGAATAAAATCAAACATTCATGAAAAGAACAATCTTATTTCTATTGGCAGCAACTACTGCTATGAGTTGTCTTTTTGCACAGACAACAAAGAGTCCGTTTTCAGAACTGGGTTACAAAAAACAAGTAATGTACACTTCTTCTAAAGGAGAATTTGAAGAATTTAACGGAAATCCAGATGTCGTTGAAATCGGCTCAGTGTATTTCAATGTATATTCCGGAGCAAACGGTGCCATTTATTCTGGAGCAAACGGTGCCATTTGTTAAAATTTAGCAGGCCGTAAAAAACGCTGATATTGGATAAAAAATATTACCATTGTGCATCAAAAAAAAGAT
>Ga0209398_1000081_pt1 | contig 71365 bp, 66 predicted proteins | sample AshMeaBigSpring_FD_184125 | JGI IMG/M metagenome (GOLD analysis project Ga0209398, IMG submission 184125) | Groundwater microbial communities from Big Spring, Nevada to study Microbial Dark Matter (Phase II) - Ash Meadows Big Spring (SPAdes)... | ecosystem: Environmental > Aquatic > Deep...
GCCTGGTCTTTTTCGCTCAGCGCCTGTTTATGTTCTTCCAGCTCACGAAGGTATCTTTTTTCTTTTTCTTCAAACATTGCATTCACACTTCGCCAGGCTTCCTGCTCTATCTCTATTTTGCGCCGCTCCTGTGGGTCTGTACCCGTATAGTGGAGGATATCTGTAGTGAGTTTCAGCTCTTCCGTATCTATCTGATGTGTAAATTCTTTGGTGATTTTTTTATCATCGGCAAAATTTGTTTGCTCAAAAATACTCAGCAGCTTATCTATACGTGTCTGATAGCGATCGGTAATGCGTTCTACTTGTACGATATAACTCTCGTGCGTGAGTTTCTCTACAAAATCGCTGTGCAGCTCTAAGATCTTTTTTTCGATAAGGTCTTTATAATTCCTCTCCACTTTTAAGCAGGGTGTTATGATCTCCGGCAGTTTAAATCCCAGTATATAGATCGTGGTGATGGGTAGAATCATTTTCTCCTCGCCCACCTGGTCTTCCTTGCGGTACTGCTCGGCCAGGTAATTTCTAAATCGCATTAAATCTATCTGATTTTTTGCCTTTTGGATTTCTATGAGCACTTTTCTGTATTCGCCGGATTCCGTTTTTATTGTAGCTATAAAATCTACCCGATAGATGGCCAGCCCTGCCAGCTCATTGGTATAGGTAAATTCCTGCGGCTTTACTTCCAGATTTTCGATGTTTTGCTCTAGCAGGGTACCTATAAAAAACTTCGCCACCCGATCATTTTCCATCAGTCTCTTAAATACTACATCATAAATGGGATTAGCTATTATCATAAGGCCTAGAATGGTTATCTGCCGCTTTTTTTACTAACGGTAAATTTAATCTCTATGATTGAGCTCTGCAAATATAACCCTGACGGTGGCACTCATTACCTGTGGATTTATGGTCTTATAGAAAGTGGGTGTAGTAGATTGTAATAGTCCAAAGCTTCATCATATAGGGAAAGCAATGAAAGGGGCAAATGGGGCTGATGCTCTTTTTCTGGTTTGAAACATGTAGTAGTGTGTACGCTTTCATACCAATACTTTGCCCATATCCCATCATAGGATTTGGGGCCAGGTAGCCAGGTTAGCATCCTTTCAGTAAAAGAAATATCTGCCCAATGGCATATTTTTTCGAGTATAAGGCGCGGATTATCGAGCAGATAGCGGCTATCCAAAATGATAGGCTCTATCTTATGGTCAATCAGATAATTATAAAATTCCCACTGATTTTTGATACCGATATGATCTATTGTAATATTGGGGATGACTTTCTGATAAGAAGCAATCATAGATGCGGGATGGCGAATGAGTAGGATATGAAATCCCTGATGAAGGAAATCCAAAGCTATATTTACTAGGTGATGTGTCATTTGCTTACAAAAAATCACATTCTTTACGTGAGAAGCATCTAGGATATATTCTACCACTGTATTTCCATCATTTTCCATGGTGGCGAGGATTTCTTCCCTCATGGGATGATCGTATCCACCAAATCTGAGAAAATGAGCATAAAAAGGCTCATCCAAAGGGATTACGTGAGGATGCTGAGCAAAAGAATACATTATCGCCGTGGACACATTCCTAGGTGTAGCCCAGAGATGGATGACTTTATTTACTGTACTTATAATACGAAATGATTAATAAAATCAGTGGTAAATTTACCGGTGCGAAAATCTTTGTCTTTCATTAGTTTTTGATGAAAGGGGATTGTTGTTTTTATACCGGTGATAATAAATTCGTCGAGGGCTCTTTCCATTTTAGCGATAGCCTCGTCACGTGTAGCCGCCTTACAAATAATTTTTGCGAGCATACTATCATAATGGGGAGGCACGGTATATCCGGCATAGATGTGGGTATCTACCCGTACTCCGTGGCCTTTGCTGGTATGTAATTCTATAATTTTTCCTGGGCTAGGGGCAAAATTATTATAAGGGTCTTCGGCATTTAGGCGACATTCTATAGCGTGGGCGGATGGGTAATAGTTTTTGCCGGAGATGGGTACTCCAGCAGCCACTTTTATTTGTTCTTTTATAAGATCGTGATCTATAACCTCTTCGGTAACGGTGTGTTCTACTTGAATACGGGTATTCATTTCCATAAAGTAGAAATCGCGGTTTTTATCTACCAAAAATTCAATGGTTCCTACACTTTCAAAATTGATAAACTGGGCAGCCATAATGGCGGCTTTACCCATTTTCTCCCGGGTTTTCTGATCTATGAATGGAGAGGGCGATTCTTCTACGAGTTTTTGGTGGCGGCGCTGGATAGAACAGTCGCGTTCAGAGAGATGGCATACTTTTCCATATTGATCACCTACTACTTGTATCTCTATATGGTGTGGTTCTTCGATGAATTTTTCGATGTATATGCCATTGTTTCCAAATGCATTAGCGGCTTCCATACGGGCCTCATTAAACGCTTTTTCAAATTCTTTATCGCTCCATACGATGCGCATACCTTTACCCCCACCACCGGCGGTGGCCTTTATAATGACGGGATATTTTATTTCTGTGGACACACTTTTTCCTTCTTCGATGGTATCTACCAGGCCATCGGAACCCGGTATTACCGGCACCCCGGCAGTGATCATAGTTTCCTTAGCGGTAATTTTATCGCCCATTTTACGTATCATCTCAGGTGTGGGGCCTATAAATTTTATTTTATAGGTACCACACAATTCGGCAAAGGCAGCATTTTCGGCCAAAAATCCATATCCCGGATGTATGGCATCGGCATTGGTAATTTCGGCAGCGGCCATTATATTGGCCATATTAAGATATGATTTAGTACTGGCAGGGGGGCCTATACATACTGCCTCATCGGCAAATCTTACGTGGAGGCTTTCGCGATCTGCGGTAGAATATATAGCCACGGTTTTAATGCCCATTTCTTTGCAGGTACGTATGACCCGGAGGGCTATTTCACCACGGTTTGCAATAAGAATTTTTTTAAACATGAGGAGGATTAGGCCGTTTCTACCAGAAAAAGAGGCTGATCATACTCCACTGGCGAGGCATTATCTACTAAAATTTTTACGATACGCCCATTTACTTCGGATTCTATTTCATTAAAGAGCTTCATGGCTTCGATAATACAAAGGACAGATCCAGCAGTTATATTTTCGCCCACTTTTACAAATGATTCTTTATCGGGTCCAGCGGAACGATAGAAGGTGCCTATCATAGGGGATTTTATGGTAAAGAGTTTTTCTTCGGCCACCATGGAGGTGGTGGCAGGGGGGCGGGTAGAAGAAGCGGGAGGAGGAGAAGCTAGGGGCAATACCTGCAGCTCGGGACCAGCCATAGGTGTGGGCATACTGGGTGCACTCACATTCATTGGGGGCATATAGGAATGGCCAGCGTCTATTCTGGCTAAATTTTCTATCTGCACCAATGATTTAATGGTAATTTTAAAATCTTTTTCCTCTATCCGCACTTCGCCTATCTGGCTTTTATTTATCATTCGAATGAGTTCCTGAATCTGCTTAAAATCCATAGAAAATGGTTTAGCCTCAAAAATAAGGATTGTTTTTTAATGTGAGTCTATCCGCACATAATATTTAATGAATAGCGCTGGATCAATGAAAGTACACAAGGATACCTCTCTCCTACTTCAGGACAATTTATAGGCCGGTGCTCCGTAAACTAAATTTATGAAAACACCCTTCGTGCAAGGAGATAAACCCAAAAAAAAGACCGGCATAGCTTCTTATCTATTGCTCCGGCCTTATACTTTTAGTTAAGAAAAGAATTACTTTACCCTTTCTACGTATTCATTTGTGAGTGTGTTCACTCTTATTCTTTCGCCTTCGGTTATAAACATAGGTACTTTTACAATTGCACCTGTTTCTACCGTAGCATTTTTATAGGCATTAGTAGCGGTATCGCCTTTCACACTGTTTTCTGCATAAGTGATAAGCATATCTACATATTGGGGAAGTTCGCATCCTAATACTTCCTCTTTTTCGGAGTGAAAGATAATTTCTACTGTCTGTCCTTCTTTTAATAATCCGGGATTAGATACCACCTGCTCTTGTACGGCTACCTGCTCATAGGTTTCAGTATTCATAAAATTATAACCGGTCTCGTCTTTATAGAGAAATTGAAAGGGTCTTCTTTCTACTCTGGCAGTGATGATGGTATGTCCTGAAGGAAAGGTGTGTTCTAGCACTTTGCCGGTGTACATACTCTTAAGGCGAGTACGCACGAATGCATTGCCCTTGCCGGGTTTTACGTGTTGAAATTCTACGATTTGCCAAATATCATTGTTCATTTCGATACAAAGACCATTTCTAAAATCTGCTGTTGTTGCCATAATGTTACTTTAAATCTGATGATAATAATTATCGTTTTTCGATGCTATTTTGGGGATCCTCATAGGCCCATTTTATATAGGTAGCTGCCCAGGTAAATCCTCCTCCAAAAGTAGCTAGTATCAATTTATCACCTTTGTGGAGTTTAGTTTCCCAATCCCAGAGACATAGGGGCAGGGTGGCGGCAGTAGTATTTCCATAGTGTTGGATATTTACCATTACTTTTTCCATCGGTATTCCCGCCATTTGAGCCACCGAATCTATAATTCGCTTATTAGCTTGGTGAGGAATAAACCATTGAATATCATCGCCGGCGAGCCCATTTCTTTTCATGAGTTCTAACGATATTTCGGCCATATTTTTAATGGCAAATTTGAATACCATTTTCCCTTCCTGATATACAAAATGCTGGCGTGAGGTTACAGTTTCTATGGTGGCGGGATAATTACTACCTCCGGCTTTCATATTCAGAAACTGTGCGCCGGCTCCATCGCTGCGCAGGATAGAATCGCGTACACCACAATCATCGGCAGAAGGTTCTAAGAGGACAGCACCAGCTCCATCACCAAAAATGATGCAGGTAGCCCTATCCGTATAATCTATGATACTACTCATTTTATCGGCGCCCACTACCACTATTTTTTTATAGACTCCGGAGGAGATCATTTTGCTGCCGATTTCTAATGCATAAAGAAACCCTGAACAGGCTGCTGTGACATCAAAGCTGGGAATATTTTTTATGCCTACTTTATCACAGATGATATTAGCCGTAGAGGGAAATACCATATCCGGAGTTACGGTGGCGCAGATAAGCATATCTACTTCCTCGGCAGCGGTTCCTGTTTTGTGGAGCAGACTTAATACGGCCTCCTTTCCCATTTCGGAAGTGCCACGGCCCTCGCCGCGCAAAATATGTCGCTGATAAATACCTGTCCTTTCACGAATCCATTCGTCAGTAGTATCTACTAATTTTTCCAGGTGGGCATTCGTAAGCAGATCCGGAGGAAGCCATCCAGAAACACCCGTGATGGCAGCCAGGATATCGCTCATAAAACAAATTTTAAGTGAACAGAAGGACGGACTTTTCGGACAAAAACCCTCTAAAAATTACTCTTCAATATCTTTTTTGAGCTCCATTACCATTCGGCCACGATAGTAAAGATTGCCATCTACCAGGTGAGCGCGGTGCCAGAGATGAGGTTCTCCGGTGGTGGGACAGATAGCGATGGTGGATGCCGAGGCCTTGTAATGTGTCCTTCTTTTATCCCTTCTTGTAGAGGAATTTCTTCTTTTAGGATGTGCCATAACTTATTGATCGAATTTAATATTTTTTAACCTTTCCCATCTTGGATCCATCGTTTTCTCCTCGCCTTCTGTTTTTTTATCCCCAAATTCAAAATCGCTGATGCAATCTTCCGGATCGGAATGTACCTTGCGCAAGGGGATACTCAGTATGGCATATTCATAAAGCAATCGAGCTACATTAAACACCATATCGAGGCGAGAAATATAAATCACTTCTTCATCTTCTTTTGTTCCTTCTTCCTCACCCTCGGCATATTTGACCACGTTTTGAAATTTTGCCTTAATAGGCTGGGCAAATAACTCCGAGCAGCGATCACATTCTACTTTCACCTTTCCTCTTAACTTAAAATCGAGCAGAAAAAAATCATCTTTCTTATAAAAATCTAGAAAGGCTTTTAGTTTCGCTTTTTTAAGCGGGGACTCAGGAAAATTCATCAAAAAATCACTGTCTATTTCATAGACAAAGTTATGAAGACCCGTTTTTATCCCAGCAAAAGGAATATCATATAGCTTCAAATCCTTCAAGGAATTTCCGTTTTATCCAAATGGAGGGCAAATTTAAGGAAATCTGAGCAGATAGCCAAAATAATTGCATTTTTTTTATAATCCCCTTCATAAAATCTGATTTCTGTCAAGTTTTAATCGCCAAAAAAGAGGCTTGATGCCCAAAACATAACCGCAAAGAGGGATCGGAGAACGGCACAACCCAGACGCTGCTACCATACTAGTGCCTAGCTGTATTTAGATAATAACCCTAATTTTGAGCCATGGCCACTGATAAAATAAAATCCATACTCTGCACCCTTCCTGAAGACCCGGGCGTGTATCGGTTTTTGGGAAACGAAAACCAAATTCTCTATGTGGGCAAGGCTAAAAATCTAAAAAGGCGGGTCACTTCCTATTTCCAGAAAGAACAGGATAGCGCCAGACTCCGCATCCTCGTGCGCAAGACAGTACACATAGAAATAACCATTGTTTCCAGTGAAAAAGACGCCTTGCTTCTCGAAAATAGCTTAATCAAATCCTATCAGCCCCGATACAATGTAAATCTAAAGGACGACAAAACCTATCCCTATATAGCCATTAAAAAAGAGAGATTCCCCAGGGTATTTCTCACCCGATATCGCCAAGCCGATGGGGCTGAGTACTTAGGACCTTACACATCGGCCTATAAGGCCAGAACGATCTTAGACTTCCTAAAAAAAATGTTTCCCCTGCGTACCTGCTCTTTTCTTCTCAGCGAAAAAAATATTTCCGCCGGAAAGTTCAAAATATGCCTGGAGTATCATATAGGCAATTGCTTAGGACCCTGCGAAAGCAGGCAGTCTGAAGAATCCTATAACGAAAACATACGCAGCATTAAACAAATCCTCAAGGGACATTATCATCCGGCCATTAAAGACCTCAAAAATAAGATGTACAAATTTGCCGAAGAATTTCAATATGAAAAAGCAAACCATATAAAAGAAAAATTAGACCTTCTGGAAGAGTATCTGGTAAAGAGTACCGTAGTGAGCAATATAATAGCTGATATAGATGTACTAGGTTCTTATAAGCAAGAGGATACGATGATCGTAAACTATATGAAAATAGTAAATGGTACTATTATACGCACACGTATGTTTGAAGCAGTACAGCGATTAGATGAGAAGGATGAAGAGCTACTGGAGATGGTTTTTGCGGAGCTCTATGCAGATAGTGCGGAGGATATAAAAGAAATACTATCGCCCATTTCATTTCAGATTCCCGATGAAAGGATCATCCAAACCATACCCCAGCGAGGAGAGAAAAAACAAGTATTAGACCTGGCTGTACGCAATGCAGAATTTTATTATAAACAAAAAAAAATAAAAGATGCTCAAAATGAAGGAAAAGATAAATCGCAGATCATACTGGAGATGATAAAACAGGATTTTCGATTAAAGGAACTGCCTATGCGCATAGAATGTTTTGACAATAGTAATTTTCAAGGAACAGATGCCGTAGCTTCGATGGTATGCTTTATTAATGGAAAACCTGCTAAGAGCGAATACCGACATTATCATATCAAAACCGTGGCAGGACCCGATGATTTTGCCTCTATGGAGGAGGTGGTTTATCGGCGTTATAAAAGAATGTTAGAAGAAGGAAAATCATTGCCCCAGCTCATCATCATAGATGGCGGAAAAGGCCAGCTGGCAAGTGCCATGAATAGTCTTAAAAGGCTAAACCTAGATGGCAGGATGGCCATAGCAGGTATAGCCAAAAGATTAGAGGAGATATACTTCCCCAATGATCCCCTACCCTTATATATTAATAAAAAATCGGTTTCCTTAAAAGTTATTCAAAGACTGCGCAATGAAGCCCACCGCTTTGCTATCAGTTTTCACCGTGATGTGAGAAGCAAAAATTTTACTAAATCATCGCTACTGGAAATAGAAAGTGTAGGCAAAGAAACAGTGCAAAAATTATTTAAACACTTTAAATCTTACAAAAAAATAAAAGAAGCCATGCTGGAGGAGCTTATGCAAATTATAGATAGAAAAAAAGCCCAGATAATTTATGACTATTTTAGGAAAACAAACGAATGAACACCTTTTGATAAAATAATCACATTATTATACAAACATACTAATACGATCCTATCTCAAGTGATATGAAATAACCATCCTATTTAGCATCCTAATTATTAGTAAATAAGACGAAACTATCATATAGCAGATCACAAAAAATAGCTAACCTCCGTATTAGGGGATCGGCTATGCGTACCCAAGCCTGCCCGAACTGCTTACCTTATTTGCGAAATATTTTTACTATCATCACCACTACTAAGGTAATGACTCCCACCTGGAGTGCAGCAGCGGGCAATGCAAACTGCCAATATATAAGTGCCGGATTTTTTTTGCTGGGCAGGAGAATGATAGATAGGATAATCAGGACTGCCTCCGGTGCGGGCTGCCTGGTACATCCCATTGCTCAATAAAAGGGTATCACAAGCCCAAAAAATATTGCCCTTTTTGTAAAATTACTCATCGTAATTTTTTTTGTTGGTTAATAAATGATTGGTTTTCTTTATAGCACATTATATCTTGTTTTAACCGTTTCTAAAGGAGTATATTAACCCTAATAAATACAAGTAATATTTTAAAAAGCGCGACCTTTACAAGAGGGAAAAAAACAATATAACAACGGCAAATTAAAAACGAGTTTAGTATTAGAACTCTTACGTGGCGGCGATATTGAAGAAATTAGCCGTAAACATAAAATAATGGTATCGGATTTGAGTGCCTGGCGCAACGATTTTATTAGACATGGCGAGCATGGTTTTAAACGTAATCCCGAGCAAAGCAAGCTATTAGAGGCGCAGCGCCTTATTGGCCAATTGCAGATGGAAATAGAGCTTAGAAAAAAAAGAGCATACTTTTCGAATATCTAAAAAACAGATAGCAATGATATTGAGCAAAAAAATAAACACCGCTAAAGACAAGGGTTTCCAGATGAGCTTGATCTTAAAAGTGTCGGGGTATAGTTCGGCGGCATGGTATGGTTAAGCCTCTGCCTCTGGGGCATGTCGCAAAAAGGTCCCAAGCCTTTTTGCGATGATGCACACGCCCTAGAGTCCATTAAGAGAGAGATTGCCAATAGTCGTTTCCATTCCGAAGGATACATAAAAATAAACAAGCGCCTCAAACATAGAAGTATTATCGTGGCTAAAAACAGGGTAAATAAATTGCTTGGCGAAAACGATTTATTAAGTGCTAACAGAACCATAAAACAAGATGATAGGCGCAAACACGATGGCACAATCATTACCCAAGAACCCAATAAATTCTAGGGTGCTGATGGCCAACAATTTTATACCGAAAAAGAAGGCTTGTGCTAGATATTTTCGGTTATAGACCATTTTAATGATGAGGTTTTGGGTTGTCATGGGTCTAAAATAGGCGATAGATTTGCGGCTATGGAACCCGTAAAACAGGCAGTGAGACAATAATACGGAGGCATTAGTCAATTCATCTGCAATGATACTTTATTGGCCATTAGGACTGACCACGGAACGCAATACGACTCGAAAGATTTTGTGAAAGAAAGGCAGTTTTTAGGACTCACAGAATCAAAATCGTTTGTGAGAAGTCCCGAGTGCAACGGTGTTATTGAACGATGGCTCAAAACATTAAATGAGCAAGTGTTGGGACTAAATCCCTTCGAGTCGTTAGCGCAAGCAATAACTATTATCATGCAATTTGTAGCCGATTACAACCAATACTGGATATTGCATCGTACTAATATTCAATCTCCAATTCAAACAAAAATAAATTATTTTAACAATCAAAAAAAAAGTGCCTAATTTTGTATTTTTTCACTCACTTTATTGGGGTTAATACCTGTTGGAATTATTGAAGCAAAACAATGAAGATGAAGGATACAAACTAACTGTAGTTGAAGTCTAAGCCAAAGCATTCAGAAAAAAGCCTTTGATTGCAAGCTATTGAGCCTAGGAGAGATTGAGATGTTCGAAACAGAAGCAGATTACGAACCTGCCAGCGAATTGCTGAAAAAAAAAATAAAAGCCGAGAAATTTGCAGTAACACAAGAAAATATAAATCAAGAAAAATGGAAAATAAAATAAATAGCATAGCGTATGAATTATTCAGACACTGGACAAAGAAGGCTTCTTTTGATTATACTGAATTGGATTTTACTATTATTGATGAAAGAACATTGGTAACAGATGTAGAAGAAGCATTGGAAAGTGCCTTGAATAGTCTTATAGAGACGAAAAAGGCAGAAAAACGTGCCCTACTCGGTTATGACTATGGTTTTGTTTTAGGATTTATGCAAGGGAAAATAAATACACATTGGGGTTTTGAATATATTACCAAACGAAGCAAAGAATTTAAGAATTTTATGATAAACAAAGCCATGCTTGAATATTTGAAATACGACACCGTAACCGCCATAAAACTTAGAGCTATTTATGAAAGAATGTATCGAGACACACTTAATCTTGAAAGTTTAGATTATGAATTGCCCAAAGAATTAATAGAAGATTATGGCATAGCACAATTACACGATAATGACTTTTCAGGCGAGGAGAATAATCCAGTGATTATATTATTGATTAATCAAATGTCAGAACAACTTTTTCATTTATTAAAAATCAAAATGAAGAATTATCTACCCAAATTAGATAATTTTTTCAGCTGTGATTATGTTAAAAAATTGATTTACAATAAAGAACACGAAAAAAAATGAGCAAAATGGCGGATATTCCAATCGTATCAAAAGTGTGATATATTGCCAATGTCCGTTGTGATGATGGCTTGAGTTATGGTGAAAATCTGGAGCAAATCACCTATTTGCTTTTCCTGCATTCACTTCTATCAATGATATTTACTAACCTACTGGAGCAACCCACGATAGTTTTAAATCTGCGTTTGCTGATGTGGATTTTGTAAATGAAGTGTATCCGTCCCACCAAGTACAACCTTGCGGGGTCCTTTAAAGGGCACTAAATTTGCCGAAAATTAATTCTCTATGGATAAGGCTACGATGGTTCGGCTTTTGCGAAGATGGAAAAATAGCGGGCAGAGCTTTCATTCTTTTTTTAAGGAATTAGGCATCTCTCTCAGTACTGCTCACTATTGGAAAACAAAACTTTCTAAATTTACAGGTTCTATTCCTGGCACCGGGGAAGAGGCTGTTTTGCCGATGAGTTCAGGCATAGAGGTTACTAATTTTCAGCCCTTCATTCAGCTTGCCAATCCTGAAATTACAGATACCCAAATAGGCGAAAAGCAGGGATTTTTTATTATATATGCAATCCGAAATAGGCTGCTATAACCTAGCGGCGTGAATCTTCATTTGCTAAGAGACTGTATAAACTTCTGTGTATGATACCTTTTACGAGTAATCAGCGATATAGCCAGCCACCTACCCCAAACTGGAAAAAATCTCCCTAATCAAAAATCCTCCTATCCACCACCCTGTACTGGGTGGAACGGAAACGATGTTTTCTCTAAAAGATCGAACTTTTCCCTAGTAAAAACATTCAATATTTGTTTGAAAATCGGCTGACCGACATAACTATTGCTATCTTTGCTTATCATCCATTATGATTTTTAGACCATAAATGTATGAAAAGGGCTTTCCCCTCCCAGAAAGGGGGTAGCCCCATTTTCTGTTTAGTCGGTCAGTAGTGAAAAAAAATAGTTACTTCTAAAATATTTCATAGCCATCTGCCATGAGTGAGGACTGCCCCTATATGGCCAGGTATGAAGAAGTGAATGGAATAGGGCAGCTAAAAAAAAACAATGGAAACAGTCTTTTTAAATTTTGATATTAGCAGCAGATAACCTATTATTGTGCGGAGAAGTCTCCCTCCGTAGGAGATGGATATAGGATTATTTCTTTGGCCGCAGCTTCTGCTCTCCACAGATGATAGTTATCTATCTTTTACTTATAGGGACAAAAACCTAGCGCATAAAACTTTTGCTACTATGTATGTACAAATATTTATAAATATACGATGGTGTTTAATTTTATTATCCATAAGCCTGCAAGCCCTAGCTCAAGACACTAAAGCCCCTGTCTATAAAGCCAGTGCCTGCTGTAATGAGTGGCAAAGCTATGTGCCCGATTCCGCATACCCCGAATTTGATCACCAGAAGATCCTTAAAATAAATTATCATTATATCTTCGATGGGGTGCGTACCCTCGATACTAGTTTTATCAAAGACTTTTTATACGACATAACCATACAAGTAAATCACCGCTTTAATAACAATGCGAAGATGACCCTCCCTCCAGGAAATAATACCGAGGTCTATCCCATAAATGTGCAGATACAGATAAGTCCCGATCCGGATATTCCCGGCGATGATGGCATCTATTTTCATACCGATCCGGACTATGCTATCTTCAATAAAATAACTTCTGACCCCAATAGTATGATGTCGCCCAAACAATATGATAAATACGGCATGGGAAAAGGAAAGGTGTGCAATATCTTCTTCCTGGAACATCCCATAGATAGTATAGCATCTAAAACCTATAAAGCATTTAATAATGGCGTAGGCACCACCCACTGGGTGAAAATAGCGGGCTTACAACAATATAAACTCCAATACGATGGCAAATATCCGGATGTAAAAAATCAATTGGCCGTGTCTTTTTCCGGACAGCTGGCACACGAGCTGGGCCATGCCATGGGACTGCCGCATACCTGGAATGGCAATGATGGATGCGAGGATACACCTAAAAACAGCAACTGTTTTAACCTAAATTTTCCGGATAAACCCGAATGTGATGAACCTACCGAAATATCCAATAATCTTATGGATTATAACTCCAATCAAACAGCTCTTACCCCCTGCCAGCTGGCTAAAATAAATTATAATTTCTCCGCCGAAAATAAAAGCTATGCCCAGATCCTACGACCAGACTGGTGTGTCTATGATAGCAGTGCATCTATAACCATAAAACCCGGCGATATCGCAGAATGGAAAGGCTATAAAAAAATATATGGTGATCTCATCCTCGGACGCAAAGCGCGGCTCACGCTGCACTGTCGCTATTCACTCCCCGCCGGTGCCCGCATTATCCTCTATCCGGGTGCTGAACTGATAATGAAAAATGCTACCCTATTTAATAGCTGCGGCCAGCGATTTGGCGGTTTTTTGTTCAAGGGTCCACGCAAGAAAAAGGGCAAGATCATTATGGACGGCACATCTCGTATATTGGATGCCGATTTGCCTCCGGAGAACTGTGTGGTGAGGCAGTGAAAAGATCGCTCAGTGACCCAGTACGAGGAGATAGGCTTCATTCCTTAATAAATGAAGGATAGCGCTGCCAGCTCTTCTTCATCTTCGCAAAAGCCAACCCATCGTGGTCTTATCCATAGGAAATAAATTTCTGTAAAATATATAGCTCTTAAAGGACTACGAAACTAGGTACTTGGTGGGAGGGATAATGTAGATTAATAAAGGGAAACAGGTACCGTCTCCGTCTATAAACAATACATCTATAGCCGATAAATTTACCATTCACAAATTTACACTAATTTCATTTTTATTGGGACAGGATGCTGGTATTTTATTACTTGGGCCTAGGGATTGCCGGATATGAAATTGGTTAGGCTACACACCACCTATAAGAGCGGAAAATTTTATTGTTCTTATTGCCTGAAGACCCGCCCACTTTACTTAAGAGATCACCAAAAAACGATATGACCCATAAATAAATCACGCCTAGCTACTAATCAATCCAGCAATGCTTTTATCAAACAATCCTTTATATCTGTATAATACTGTATGTTTATTTTTGTAATCATTTCATCCGATAGTTCATTCAATTGCTTTCTTGCATTAATAGGTATAAGCAATGTTGTTGCTCCTTTTACGACTGCTATCTCAGCTAGATTGACCGCATTGTAAACCATATCTAAAGAGCCGCCCGGATTTAACTGTCCAACAATAAGAAGCCCTCCTTTGGTATTTTTCTCAAGCACCGCACTGCACATTCCCATCAAAACCGCTATTCCCATTCCATCGCCACTTTTAGAAGCATCAAATGCCCTTAGTTGAATGGAAAACTCATTCATCCTTGCATCTCGATCACCAATCAGTTCTTTGCTTTTGCTATACAAATTTTGCTTTGCATACCTGACACTTTCTTGAAACTGCGGTGGTGCCGGTTTGTTCAAAATCTTTACACCTGAGCCTGGGCTTGAATTAATTTCAATTTTGTATAACCCTGTTGTTTCTTCCAAACCACCAGCATTTAACGCCCATATCTGACCAGGAGGCAACGGATCTTCGCTGATTGTATTTTCGCTATGAATTTCAGGAGTGGTTACAAATGCTTCTATCCCATCCTGGCCAATTCGGTAGCTGAAATGGGTATTGCGAAACTCAGCAGAACCGATACGCTTTTGTTGTTCTTTCACTCTTCGGCGGTATTCCAATGAAATTTTGATGGCCCATTCAAGTAGGTCATCTGAAATCGGAGCTTCCGGATTTGGTTGCATTAATTTCAATAAACCATTTAGCGTTTTGTTTACCGCTGTGATATCTCTACCACTTAATGCAGCTCCATAGTCTATACGTGTCAATACAGAAGATATGCGACTGGTATCTCTTAGTCTTGTCCAGCATTCAGCAAGAAAATCGCTTACCAGACCAAAATGCAGGGTAAAATAGGTTCTATTGAGTTTAGGAAAATCCCAACCCGGTACAAAAGCGTGAATACGATCCATAAAGGCTGTATCGTCTCTCATTTCTTTGGGCATAGGACTAAACAAGTGACTGATACGCTGCTGATGTTCTACATCTACATCAAAATTTCCTACCATTACTACGCCCCCATCAGCACGAATGGGTTCTTTGCCTCTGCTAAACTCTCCGCTCTCCATATAGCCCTTCATAATATTTACGCCATCCTTCTGATCGAAGGAAACACCGGATACTTCATCAAAACAAACCACATCGTATTTGCAAACAAGTCCTCTTTCGCCACTACCCATATTTACATACATTTTGGCTACTGTGGCTTTACCCCCGGAAACCAAATGGGAATAGGGTGAAATTTGCTGATACAGGTGCGACTTTCCTGTACCTCTTGGCCCTAACTCAATCAGGTTAAAATTGCGCTCTACAGTATCCATCCCACTAAGTACCTACTTTCGGGGTCCTATAAAGGGCACTAAATTTGCCGAAAAATTATTTTCTATTGATAAGACCACGATGGTTAGGCATTTACGAAGATGGAAAAAAAGAGCGGGCAGAGCTTTCATTCTTTTTTTATGGAATTAGGCATATCTCCCAGTCCTGGAATTTATCTACAGATGTTCAGCAGGTTATAGTATATGCTTCAGTGGGATGGGGAAGGCATCCGACCACTTAATAATAATGAGAAATTAATCGTGGTATTTTTACAAATCGCCCAGCATAGGACGCAGTATCACTTCCTCTACTACGCTACGCGAGGAGAGACGGGAAATACTCCACACCATATCCGCCACATCCTCGGCACTCATAAAGCGGTCTTCACGCAGTGTAGTGCCTTCCCAGGATGCTGTAAACGTGGCACCAGGCAGGAGAGCAGTGACCTTTATATTGTGATCTTGGAGTTCTTCACGCAGCCCTTTAGAAAAGCCCAGTAGGGCAAATTTAGAAATGCAGTAAGACCCACCCTGGGGATAGGCTTTTATACTGGCGGTGGAGCATATATTAAAAATATGCCCGCTACCGGCTGCCTTCATCTGTGGCAGCAGAGCGCGGGTGAGATGATAGGCACTGGCTACATTTGTCTGCCAAAGCTGTTCGAAGGTGCCATCAGCTTCATCGGCTATATTACCCGGAAGGAAAACACCGGCATTATTAATGAGAATATCCGGGCAGCCCCATTCAGCTATCTTAGCGGCAAAATGAAGTACCTCAGCTTTCCGGGACATATCTATGGGCAGGGCCAGTATATCTACCTTATATTTTTCCTGCCATTCTTTCTTTAATTGCTCCAGAAGGGGTAGGCTGCGGGCACAGATGGCAAGGTCAAAACCCTCGGCAGCAAATTTAGTGGCAATAGCTGCACCTATACCTTTGGTAGCTCCGGTAACTACTATTTTCATAGGGGTAAAAATAGGCTAATCACCACAGAGGCGGGTTTTTATTATTTCAGATTAATTTTATCCTTGAATTATGAATTTTCTCAATCCGCTGTTTCACCTGGGTCGTTATGTCATTATGCTCAAAAACTGTTTTACCCGCCCAGAGAATTTCGGTATGTATTGGAAAGAAACCATACGCCAGATGACGAATATAGGGGTGGGTTCTTTTCCCATCATAGCCATTATCTCCCTGTTTATAGGGGCGGTTACTGCCGTACAATTTACTTATCAGCTACAATCGTCTATTATCCCCAAGTATTATATAGGCTATATCGTGCGCGATTCTATGATCATAGAGCTGGGGCCCACTTTTTCCTGTCTTATACTAGCCGGCAAGGTGGGCTCTAATATAAGCTCGGAGCTGGGCAGTATGCGCATCTCTGAGCAGATAGATGCCCTGGAGGTGATGGGAATAAATACGAGGGCTTATCTGGTGGGTCCTAAGATATTTGCTGCCATTTTTATAGTGCCCTTTCTGGTGATTTTTTCGGCTTTTCTGGGTATCTATGGAGGGATGTTTGCAGCCATGGGTAAGGGTATTCCCTTCGAGGAATATTATCGCGGATTGCTGTCTTTTTTTATGCCCTTTAATGTGAAGCTGATGATAATAAAATCGCTGGTATTTAGTTTTATCCTCACTTCTGTAGCCTGCTATCAGGGCTATCACGTAAAAGGAGGTGCCCTAGCTATAGGCGATGCGAGTACCCGCTCTGTGGTGATAGGCAGCATAGCTATTATCATCGCAGACTATCTCATAGCTGAATTACTTTTATGATACGGGCATTGGATATATACAAGCGATTTGAGGATAAGGAAGTACTGCGGGGTGTAAGCGCGGAGTTTGAAACCGGCAAGACCAATCTTATTATAGGTACGAGTGGCTCTGGCAAAACCGTATTCGTAAAATGTTTAATAGGTCTCTTAGAACCGGATAAGGGCGAAGTATATTTCGATAATATAAATTTTTCTTCGCTGGATATGAAAGAGAGAAAAAAAATACGAATGCAGATAGGGATGCTATTTCAAGGATCTGCCTTATTCGATTCGCTCACGGTAGAAGAAAATGTGCGCTTCCCCTTAGATATGTTTACTACATATACCGCCCGAGAGAAACTATTGAAGGTAGATGAAACGCTGGAAAGGGTAAACCTAATAGGTGCTAATAAAAAATTTCCCAGCGAGATAAGCGGGGGTATGATGAAGCGAGTAGGTATAGCCAGGGCCGTAATAATGGAGCCTCGCTATCTTTTCTGTGATGAGCCAAATTCCGGTCTGGATCCTAAAACAGCGATTAAAATAGATGAACTCATAAGCGAACTCACCCGTGAAAAAAATATTACCACCATTATGAATACCCACGATATGAACTCTGTATTTAGCATAGGCGAGAAAATCATTTTTTTGCACCAAGGTTTAAAGCAGTGGCAAGGGAGCAATAAAGAGGTATTGCACAGCCACGATGAGATACTTAATGATTTTATCTTTGCCAGCGATTTTCTTAAAGAACTTAAAAAAGGCGGAATAAGCGAAGAATAGGTCAGGACATTTATTCCTCTCCATTTTTACTAAATATCCTTGCTTCTATCATAGGCAGCAGAAATAGCCTCATGGCAGGTGGGAGAGGGAAATAGTAAGTCTATTATAGAGAAAGGCTTGGCAAAAATATTACCGGCTTCTGTGATAAAAACCCTCACCTTTACCAATGATGCCCTAATTTACAAAAAAGATATATAGAGGATATAAAGAAAATCGTATAATAATAATAAGGAGTAGATCATATCCACCATAAGAATATAGCCCATCATTTATTTATCATTATTTTCTGTACGATAGAGGCCTTATCATGGTGGAGAAAACATATATAATATAAGCCCTGGGGGAGCATCTCTGTATCTGGCAAAACATCATATCCGCCGGTGCTATTACTGTAGAGGGCAGAATGATATACCACTCTTCCGGTAAGGTCAAAAACCAGAAACTGAGCCGCTCCGGGCACAGATACATCCAGGTGAAGATTATCTACACCGGAAGTCCCCCCTCCGCTGCTCCCATATACAGCTACACCAAAATCGAGGTCATTTTCTAGATCGCTATAGGGATATACCCTAAAGCAATAGGTGTGCCCAGGAGTGAGCCCGCTGGCTCCTAGAATTTCGGGGGAGGATATGTCTTCGCAGTCCATAGAATTACCATTACATCCATCGAATAATTCTATTACTGCATCGAATGCAGCGAGATTAGGATTAGCAGAATCGGATACGAGAATATAGGCCAATGTATCAGTGGCAGAAAAGCAAAACCAAACATCTCTAACCGGCTCAGAAGAGGTATATGTATCACAGGTGATGGCCTCTAAGGATTGGCTGCTATGTGCCGCAGTGGCTGAGGTAAGTACGGCATTGGCAGTGTGTGTGAGAAATAGGGCATTATTGCATTCGTCATTTGCCGGCGGATTTTCACAGGTTGCGACAGGTCCGGCCATCCAGGAAAAAGATAGTTCCGTATCGGAGCTTATACAGTTCCAGTTCATATCTCCGGATAAATGGTTAGTAGGCAAGGTGGGTGGGAGGATTACACAGTTTGCCCCGGATTGGCTTATCGTTACGGTTCCGCCATTCCATCCATCGCCGTAGTCATCGTAAGCGGTAAAGGTATAATTGGTGTTATTATTGAGACAGAGAGGGTACTGCCCCGGTGCAAAACTACCGCAGGCCTGAGCGGATGGGCCTATTTCGGGAGCTGGATATATTTCCCAGCTGGATTCCTCATCGTTATTTCCTCCGGTGAGTACCAGATTGTAGCCGGTTTCTCCCAGGCTGCATTGGGCAAAGCCTCGTGTAGATATTACTTTCCCCGCTAAGAGACTGGCTATCATACACATAAATAGTAAATTTTTTTTCATATAAAGGGTGGATTCAATTCATAAAACGAAAACTATGCTATCCTACAAGTCCTTTTCTTAGATGCCCCGCAGAGTGGGCTATCCTAAAATAATCCTGCAATAATAAGAAAAATTATGGCGCAAAATTATTCTTTCGGCTGCTTAGTAAAAAGGATGAAAATTATGTAAACCCTTGTTTATCATCAGGACATCTGCTCCAAAAATATGGTAATTTAGCGGCGTTAAGTGGAGAAAGTCGTGCCGCTGTGTTCTTATTGGCTTTATATGGAAAAAAAGACGAAAAAAATGAAAAAAGGAACAAAGAGGAAGGGGTATGCATGTGATCCTCCGCTGTGCCGAGGGGACAGGTAAAAAAAACAGCACCGCTTAGCTACTTTCAGGAGATTTAGTACGTATAGGATGTAGCAAACTATATAAAACCGACATTATGAAAAAAATATATTATTTTCTTTTATGTATCCTTACTTCCGGTAGCTTGTGGGCAAGTTCCAGTCATTCCAGGGTATCACTTTATGAGAATTTGTGCCAATTAAATCCCTATTGGCAAAACGCGGATCCGGCTATGCTGCCGGCCATAAGTAATTCTTCCATAAAAAATCATGATGACTTAATTACGCTTCATCTGAGTCTGATAGAAAAGGCTTTACGCGCCAAACCGATTTCGGGGTTGAGCAAGAAACAAGCAGAGTCTAGACTAAAAGCCTTAGATATCCTCCACTTATATTGGCAGGAAGGTATCTATCCAAAAAATTTGCACTTTGCCTATACCCTCCCGGTATTTATAGATGAGTTTGGCACCGCCTGCGCAGTAGGGCATCTTATGAGAGAAACGGATGGGGCAGCATTAGCCGCAGAGATTAGTGTCTATAATAATTATAGTTATCTGCGAGAGATGCACTATCCACAGATTGCTGTTTGGGCTGAAGCTAATGGTTTTGAGATATCTGAGCTTATGTGGATACAGCCGGCATATAGTCCATCTATAACTTTGAGTGAAATGATTTCTTCGCCCACATGTAATATGGACAATGGAAGCATAAATATTACTCCTATTCCACTATGGGGTGGTGTAGATATGACTGCTATAACTTATACTTGGTATAATGGCGAGCCATTTTTCGGACAACCCATAGGGGTGATGGAGGATTTAGTGGAGGCTAAGGAGGGGTTTTATTCTGTAAGCTTTGAAGGTGCCGGATTCCCGGGATTAAAACACTATGTATTATCAGATATAGAAGGACCGGCTGTCACGGCGGTTATTACTGATGAACAGTGTGAGTATACTAATGATGGCAGTATTTTTCTCAATCTCTCTAATCCTGAAAATTATGAAATAAACTGGTACAATAGCAATGGTGAGATGATAGGCAGTGGTCAGGAATTGAGTGAACTTAGCGGTATTTATAATATGGGATTAATGGAAGGCCCCCCGGATTATAATTACCGAGTAGAAGTAATAGATGCACAGGGATGTACTACTAATAAACTTTTTACTGTAAACACTCTATATAGCAGCATTTATGTCGCTCAGTGGGAAGAGAGTATCCAGTCACCTGCCTGTGGTATAAACAATGGTGCTATCTATCCCGGTACTGTATATGGGCAGGAACCTATACAATATAGCTGGAGTACCGGTGCTACTTCCCTCGCCATTGATAATCTTAACCCCGGTATGTATACCCTCACTATTACCGATGTTAATGGATGTACAGCTGAGCGTACCTATACGCTTGCTAATGGCTGTAATACTGCCAATGAATGCCTAGACCTCGCCGGAATAGATTTTGGTCTCTGTGATATGGTGCTGGGGATAGCCCTAGTAGGTAATCAATGTGTCTCTCTGGCTGGATGTGGGTGGTCTGTAGATGGCGTAGATTATGCCCCTTATTTCTTTACCAATATGGAACTCTGTATGGATTGCATTTCCGGTGGAGGCTGTATGGATCTTGCCGGTCTGGATTTTGGAAGCTGTGATATGTACCTAGGACTGGCCGTAGTAAATAATCAATGTGTAAATATGAGTGGCTGTGGAACCGAAGTGAATGGCATAGACTACTCGGCCTATTTTTATGATACGATAGAAGCTTGTGAGTCCTGTACTTCCGGAGGAACCGATACCCTGGTATATACCATCTGTGCCGGTGATATTGTGACCATAGGTCTGGATGGTATGCTGGGCAATGCATTTCCTACCTGGACACCGGAGACTAATCTCACTTGTATAAATAACTGCTTTGCCGCGCAGGTATCACCATCTGTAAGTACTTTATATACCCTCACTGTGTTTACTACCATCGGCCAAACCACAGATTATTATTTCTATCAGGTAAATATTGATCCCTTCTGTGATGAATGTAATTACAGCACCTATGGAACCGTAGTAGATCTCACCGGCTTAGATGGCTGTGGTTTGGTGATTCAGCTGCAGAATGGAACCTACCTGGAGGTAGCCAGTGTACCTGCAGGTCTCGTACTCACAGAAGGACTAATAATTAAATTCGACTATATCCTAAACCCAAATCTTGCCAGCATCTGTATGGTAGGACCCATTGTAGATATCACCTGCTTTGAAATCGTGAATGGTGGATGTAATTATGATCACGCCGGCAGCTATGTGGGACACCATATAGAATGTGGTCCCATCATAGAATTAATGGATGGATCGCAGATAGCGGTGTCTTTTCCGCTTGGATTTGAGCCAGTACCCGGACAGTTACTAAATTTTAGTTATGAAATTATAGGTCCAGGTAATCAATGGTGTCCGGATATTCAATTTGCCGATTTGTTGTGCATACAGGTAGTGCCTCCCGTATGTACTTCTGATCCTGAGCAGGTAGCAGCACAGCTTATTGCACAGCTTCAGCAAAATGTTAATTGCTGTAATGCAAGTTCACTCACGCGGTATGAGGCAAACGGACAGTATTATTATATGACCAATCCGGGAACGAGCGATCCGGGACAGGGACAAATTTGTCCTTCCAATATTCCTAGCACAGTATATGATTGTAATGGAAATCAATTCTGTATGTATGGAGGCTCAGTAATCGATAATATATGTATGGATCTTGTGCCTCAGTTTATAAATACCCAGCTGCTCTGGACTTGTAGTATCGAGCCTAATTGCGAGTCGTATATAAGTATTGTCCCCGGAGATCTAGCTTATTACTTTAATGCTATGCTATTGCCCGGTTCTTCGGCTTCAGTTTTTGAGTGGACAGTAGATGGTGTAGTGGTAGGAAGTGGGCAAAACGTTGTTCACCACTTTGATAGTGCCGGCCCTCATATTATCTGCCTGCAGTCTTCTTCTGCAGATGGTGCCTGCACTGTTAATACCTGTACAGATCTTCTGGTAAATTTAGGCCAATGTATAAATCCTGCTCAAATAGACCTTTCTTATCCTTGTCCCGATGACAAAAATCCGGTTTGTGGGTGTGATGGTATTACTTATAGCAGCTCCTGCGAAGCCATCTACTATGGTGGAGTTACTGCCTACACACCAGGTGACTGCAATCCTGGACTATGTACACCGGAAGATTTTTTGCAAAAACCGTGGGTACAGGAATTAATTTCTACGATCGAAAACGATCAGTTTAGCTGTATGTGTACACTGGAAATATTTTCTTATAATGGCGCAAATGTATTATATGTGCCCTCTACAAATGATTGTTATGATTTTCCTTCTCGGGTATTTAACTGTAATGGGGAGGTAATAGTGAGCAGTGGAGGCGGGGGGAATATCGGAAATATGGATGATTTCCTTAATAATAGGATCTATATTACCGAATTATATAACTGTAATAATACCGGATCTGTTATCGCTAATGATGATAATGCGGGACTATCTAATGGCTTGGCTAATGTAAATGTGCTTATCAATGACTTATATCCCTGCGAGGGAAATGAAGGTTTTATAGGTAGCTGGACCTGGTATCAATCTACAGGAGGGCTTGCCGGCATCACTGTACCTGCCGATCATTTTGTGCAGCTCACCCTCAGTGCCGATGGCAGTTTTACTGTATGCGATGAATGGGCAAATTCTCCCTGTCCTAATTTTAGCGGTACTTATAACATCGTTCAAGATAATACCTGGGGATCGGTCATTCATTTTAGCGAGGAATGGAATGGAGAATTTATTGGTGATGCTGCCATTTCTGTAGATGGGGATGGTCATTTACATTTAGTGGGCACACTCATAGCCGATGGTTTTGAGTATCAATATCTCCCAGACTGCCCCATAACCCTTACTGTGGTAGTTGCCCCGCTCTATGGTACAGTGACACTGGGTCCGGATAATAACTTCGTATATACACTGAATCCGGGATATAATGGCCCCGATTCATTTACTTATCAGCTATGCAGTACACTCACCGGCGATTGTGACCTGGCCACGGTATTTCTCTCTGACCTCAGCACTTGTGTGGATTCTACGCTTATAGATCCGTCTTTTCCTTGCCCAGTAGATTACTTACCTGTATGCGGCTGCGATGGCAATACCTATGATAATGACTGCCTAGCCCAGCACATCGGGGGAGTCACTTCTTGGATTCCTGGCGAGTGTCCGTCGGTGGGTTGTAATCCAGATACCGATCCCTATATTCAGGACCTCCTCACAGCTATAGCCAATGGCAGCAATACCTGTATCTGTAACATAGGACTCTATACCTATCAGGGACAGCAAGTGTATTATTTAGATGCGCTGGAAGATTGTAATAGTATGGATTATCCAGATGCAGTGTTTGACTGCAATGGCCAATTTATATGTGCTACTTTGGGAGAAGTTAAGACGCAAGATTATTGTATAAATTGGAATGAGGCTGTATTTATTTCCACTATATATGCCTGCGCTACTCCGCCACTCATTATCCTTCAGCCCGATATGGCTGAGACAGATATGGATGCACCGGTTACCATTTGTCCCCTAGAAAACGATAGCATAGCAGGGATAGACTATCCTTCATTATCAAATTTATCTCAGCCTGCACACGGCACTATTTTCCAGTCTTCTGATTGTATTATATATACCCCTTCTTCAGGATATGAAGGCATAGATAGTTTTACCTATGCTATATGTGATGACAATAACGAAAATTGTGTAACTACTACGGTCACCATCACCATTACAGATACAAATGGCATTGCGAATGGGGATACAGACTTAGGGCTAAGTATATATCCCAATCCATTTTATTCCCAATTGCAAATAGAATGGGATGAGAAGCCAGTCTATCGTATCATCTTATACAATATGCAGGGTGCCATCATTTATAGCGAATATACACAGGGCAAAAACAATGTAATTATGCCGGTAGAATCACTCGCTGAAGGTATTTATTTGATTCAATTCCATACAGATAGCAGGATCATAAACCATAAGGTCGAAAAATTAAATAAGTAACATGATGAGAATGGGAGGAGTAATCAGTAATCTGCCCCCTTTTTTTAAAAAAATCTAATATGAAAAAATTGTTTATTCTGGGCTTTGCCTTATGTATGACTGCCTTGCAAGCAGTGCAACTCGCAGGTCAAAACTGTGACCCAAATAATCTGCCATGGATACAATCTTGGATAGCAGAGCAGGAAGCGCAAAATGCCTGCTGTTTTGCCACATCCCTGGTTGGCTATTCGCTGGGCCCTGACTTTTATTTTGTTTCTACCCCTGGTGAGGCAAATCCTTTTGAACCCTGTCCCACCGATTTACCTATCACTATTTACAATTGTAGTGGTACAGTAGAATGCTTTATAGGTATGAAACCGGATCCCTCGTGTAATACACTCTATATGCAGTTAACCGCTCCTGTACAAATATGGTCTTGCGAGCAAAACAATGTTTGTATAGATACCAGCCTTATAGATTCGACCGTTGTTTGTATAGCCATCTTGGCACCGGTCTGTGGCTGCAATGGGGTTACATATAATAATGAATGCATAGCCCAAAATTTGGGTGGCGTAACTTCCTGGACGCCCGGCGAATGTGGTAATAATAACTGTAATCCTGCTATAAATCCGATGGTACAGGATATTATAGCAGCTATAGAGAGCGGACAGGAACTCTGTGTATGTACCATCGCACAATATAATTATATGGGACAGACTGTCTTTTTGTTTGATGCCTTGGATTACTGCAATGGATTTGATTTTCCGGACAATGTGGCAGACTGTGGAGGTACTATCATCTGCTGTATGGATGGGAAGTGTGGAGGCTGTATAGACTGGGACCAAGCACAGCTAGTAAATATTATCTATGAATGCAGTGCCCCGGCTACGATTAGTCTTATTGATGATGAAATCATCTGTGATCTGGATAGCAATGTCACCATTTGCCCATTAGAAAATGATGTTTTTGAAAATGTGGCTTCCCCATCGCCTTGGGTATTACAAACTACTTCTCACGGTATTCTTTATCAATCTAATGACTGTTATATATATACTCCTACGCTGGGTTTTATAGGGTCAGATAGCTTTACCTATCAGATTTGTGATAATAATGGCAATCATTGTGATACCGCTATGGTAAGCATTAATGTGACTGATATAAATGGAATAACAGTAAGCGATTTAGCTTCTTTAGCAAAGGTGTTCCCTAATCCGTTTACTACACATCTATTCATAGAGTCCGGTTCGTCCCGCCTAATGGGATGGTGTGTTTATGATATACTCGGTCGTCGGCTTATGCAATCGGCTCCCCCAGATGCCCATAAAATATCAGTAAACATGAGTGCGCTCTCTCGCGGCATTTATTTTATTCATATTCTTACGGAAGGTGCTATGCAATATATTCGCATCGAAAAAACAGAGCCATAATTCCTTATTTTTGAATTTAAAAAAGGGTAGCCTTTTCCCAAAAAAAAATCTTTCAAATGAAAACCAGAAATATCATTATTTTATTTTGTCTATTATTCGGCGAAGCCAGGCTTATACAATCTCAAAATGGTGGCTCGGATAGCCCGGAGATGAATGCCCTCATAGCCCAATGGGCTGCTCAGGGAAATTGTTGCCAGCATTCTACGGTGAGCAGCCATCAGGTAAATGGAGTCACTTATTTTGTGAGTGCGCCCGGTGGTCCTGAGCAGGGCTGTATGATCACGGGGATATCCAGCAGTCTTTATGATTGTAATGCTAACCTGCTTTGTAGTTTCGGCAGTATTATGCCCGATCCTCCTTGCCTTGCTCTTATTCAGGAGCTGGGTACCCCTACCCTGCTCTATACCTGTTATAGCAATCCCGATTGTATAGACGAAACACTTATTTATCAGGGTGTCAGTGGTCCTAATTTGCCTTGTGATTTAGAAAACCTGGCACCGGTATGTGGCTGCGATGGTCATACCTATATGAGTGATTGTATAGCTGAGAAAGCTGCCGGTGTTACTTTCAGTACGTCTGGTGCTTGCACTGCCCAGCAGATAATCGTATGTGCCGGCGAATCGGTTGATTTAGGGCTTTCTTTTTTTATGCCCAATGAATACCATAACTGGTGGCCGGCCGGACTCGTTACCATAGATGAAAATAATCATTGGATCGCTCATGTGTCCACCACCACTACACTCTATCATACCGTTATGGTTACTGTATCTGCGCCTTTTTATCCTGATTTTGTAGAGGCTATCACAGTGGTAGTAGAGGATTGTATAATAGATTGTATAGAACCTACCTCCATAAATCTGTATCTGCCGTGTATAGATTCATTCGATCCCGTGTGCGGTTGTGATGGTTATACTTATGAAAATTCTTGTTTTGCCGAGATATCTGGAATTACTTCCTATGCGCCAGGACCCTGTGCGATGAGTACAGATTGCGCGCCTGCACATTTAAGTTTGGAAGATTGGTTCATTACATTTTCTCAAGAACTTAATTTAGAATGTAGCTGCGAGATCGTAGCGTATAACTATAATAATCAGATATTAGTCACTAATACCATTATTAGTAATCCTTGTCCGGATTTCTATAATCCATTTTTTAATTGTGCTGGAGATATCATCTATATCGAGGGAGGAATTTCGGGAGGAAATCTTCCGGCAGATTTTTATACCACTGCCCATTATCTGGGTGTTATATATGATTGCAATGCCGATCCTATAAACATAGATGCCATAGATGATACAGCAGATATTTCTGGTACCGGAGTTATAGCTGTGCTGGAAAATGATGTATTGCCCTGCGAAACAGAAGGTGCCTTAATCGGCTCCTGGCAGTGGACCCAGACGATGGCCGGATTTTTAGGTATAGTGCCGGCAGATCATAATGTGCTACTGCTATTAGGACCTAATGGTGCCTATCAATTACAGGATGAAGTAAATGGAAATATTTCCGGTACCTGGCAAGAAGTGCAGGATCCCTCCTGGGGACCTTCCTTACAGTTTAGTCCGGATTTGCCTGCCCCCTTCAGCGAGTGGCAGCCCTCCATCCCATATTATCTAGAAAATGGGATTCTGCAACTGGGCACTTCTGCTGCCGATGGAAGTACCTTCTATTTTGAATCCGTATGTGATATAGAAATAGAGATCACTCAGCAGCCCCTCCACGGAGATCTAGTAATAAATGCTGATAATACCATCACTTATACCGCCGATCTCGGCTACAGCGGAGAAGATCATTTTACCTATCAAATATGCAGCAATGGCCCGGCCACCAGCTGTGATGAAGCGCAGGTAGTAATATCTGTGACGCATATCTCTGAGCCTTTTTCTCTGGTCGATGATGAAGCTAGCGGCCTCCAAGATCAAGTTATTACCATTTGTCCACTAACGAATGATAATGTGGCCGCTCTCAGTGTTGTATCTATCTCCATTACTCAATCGCCGGCAAATGGTAGTTTGTATCAATCTAATGATTGCTTTGCCTATACCCCCACCAATGGTTTTGTGGGTGAGGATGCCTTTATCTATCAGATATGCAATAATATAAATGTCTGTGAGACGGCAACAGTGCATATTGTAGTAGATGAGAGCAATGGAATTTCTAATCCGCATCTAAAAACTAAGCTCCTCTGCTACCCAAGTCCCGCCCAGCAATATGTGCTTCTAAACCTATCCGGCATATCGGCAGAAAATGTTTCGGTATATAATCATCAGGGACAACTCATCTATAACCGGCCGGTAAATAATCATGGTGTGCAGCGGATAAATACTGCTCATTGGCCGGAAGGAATCTATTTTGTAGGTGTGCAAACTTCTGAAGGACTGCTTAGTGGCAGAGTGGAGAAGTGGTAAGAAGTGGTTAGATACTGTCAGGCATTTCGCACTGAGATGTTTTAATAATAACCTTGTTTTTTACCCAGCTAACACTAGAATAGCCGGGTATTTTTTTGTTTTTTAACGATGTGTATAAGTCGCTTTTCAGTAAGATCTAGCCCCTTTTTTATAAATAACAAAAAATGTTTTTTTTCAGCGAAATCTAAGACTTTAGAAAGAGTTGAATATTGAACCTGTTTTTTGCCCTTCTCTATCATAAAAAATGCATAAATAATGGCTCGAAAGTCATCGGTATAGATGGGGTTGCACATAGATACTCATTGTTTATAAGTTTTGAATATGTAAGAATTTTGGGTAAATTGATTTGCACATCTAGCTAATAGTATTCATCTTTGTGTCATCATTCATTGATAGATATACTGTTAGTTGTTTTTTTTTGTAATTGTTTGTTTTTTTAGGGAGCAGCGATGGCAAATGTAGAAGAAAATTGTTTTTTAAGTTAGAAAGTATCCGTACCACTAAGTACATACTTTCGGGGTCCTTTAAAGGGCACTAAATTTGCCGAAAAATTATTTTCTATGGATAAGACCACGATGGTTCGTCTTTTGCGAAGATGGAAAAAGAGCGGACAGAGCTTTCATTCTTTTTTTATGGAATTAGGCATATCTCCCAGTACTGCTCATTATTGGAAAAAAAAGCTTTCTACATCACAAGAACCTATTCGTGGTGCCGGCGAAGAGGCTGTTTTACCGATGAGTTCAGGCATAGAGGCTACTCATTATCAGCCCTTCATTCAGCTTGCCAATCCTGAAATTACAGATACCCAAGTAGGCGATGAGCAAGGAATTATTATCATTTATACGAATGGAAATAGGCTGCTATTACCTAGCGGCACGAATCTTCATTTACTAAGGGACTGTATCAGCTTCAGTGTATGATACCCTTTACGAGTAATCAGCGATATAGCCAGCCTTCTACCCCAAAACTGGAAAAAATCTCCCTAATCAAAAATCCTCAAATCCACCACCCTGTACTTGGTGGTACGGATACGTTAGGATTTCCACTAATAATGTAAAATGGCAAAAAAATAACCATAAATATTTTGAATTTACAAAATATTGTTTTTACTTTGCATAAGTAATAAAAAAATGATACCGCTTACAGAAACATATCATACAACAGGCCTACAGCCTACAGCCTACAGCCTACAGCCTACAGCCTACAGCCTACAGCCTACAGCCTACAGCCATAAAAATACATAACTACAAAGATACTTTATTCGCTTCATTAAGCATCTGCACAAGACGGATGATAAAGGAGGTTGCTTTCAACTGACCGAATATAAACCCCGAAGAGGACTGTGTATCGTGTAGCACAGACTTAGCTGAGTAGAATAAGAAATTATTTTATAAAGCATTCAAAAACACCACACACTGGAAACCCCCGCCCAACACCAGCGAAAATAGTAAGCTAGCTACAAATCATCTCTCAGCTTTGTAGTGAAAACTAACCGAGAGGAAATTAAATATTTTATATTATGAAAAAATTAATTACATGTTTTCTTGCAATAATTGCAATATTAAACTATGTAACGGTAAATGCTCAAAATTTGACAGCAGATTCGAAAGTTCCAACTTCAATTAAATTAATTGGCAAATTTCATGCGGTAATTACTTACTTAGAGACAAAAGATTTTTACAAAAGCGGTGTAACAGAAGCGAGTTTTATAAAAGCTGTATGTGCGAATGTTGATGACATAAAAGTGATAGAAATTACTACACCTTATTTGAAAACTATTTATTCTTATCACTTGAATAAGTTAACTTCAGATCAAGTTTATGACAAAACAACTGGCGAGCAATATGCTTTAATGCATAACCAACTAACAAGTTACATTAAAACAATTGGTGACAAACCCAGTAAACTGAAAAAACCCAAATGGTTTAATTGGTTAAGAAAACTTATTGATTTTATTGATGATAATTGGGATGAATAATTAATTAATGTATTAACAATATGGTCTTGTTTATTCAAGACCATATTGTTATAAAAAATAAAATAATAGTGAAAGTAATATTTTTTTCTGTATTTATATTTTTGTTTAATGCTTGCCGTATAATTGAGCTTCAAAAATTAATTTCTAAACAAGAAATAAATTTTGTACATAATTATCAGAATATTGATATTGTAAATAATAGATTAATTACATTAGATAATAATTTAATGTTTTGTTTAGATTTAGGGGGCCCTAATTGTATTTTCAAAAGCAAAATTGAAAAATTTAATATAATAGATTCATTAAATGTTGGGGTATTAATTAAGGCTAATGCAAAAAAAATTCCAAATAAAATTGTAGTAATTGATGATATCAAAACTGATTTTTTTTCAATAAATAATGCTATTTTCAGAGTTATTCCTGATATTCTATTTTGTCAAAACATAATGGGTATTATTGGACCTGAATTATTTATGAAAAAATCATTGATATTGAATTTTAAAGAAAATAAATTAGAAATTTCCGAAATTACGCCCAATTTAAATGGATATACTGAATTAAAAGTTATAAATTTTGATGGCTATTATTATAATATTGAAATCTTACTTAACAATCAACCTATAAGCGTTAAATTTGATACAGGAAACTCACATGAATTACTTTTAACTATGAATGAAACTGATCATTTAAGCACAAAAAAGGATTATTTCTATTATATTAATAGCGAAAATAAAATCGATTCTAACTCTATTTCTCAAGATTTGTTTTCATTTTCAAAATCTAAAGTTGATCATAATATTTCTACCATTTTGTATAAAAATGGAAAAAGAAATTTGTTAGGAATGGGTATTATTAAAAAATATAATTGGATATTAGATTATAAAAATGGTAAAATTTATTGCCAAAATATTTCCAAAAATAATGAAGATTTTAATAAAAATAAATTTACTATAAAGGACAATAAACTAGTTTTAATTCAATCTGATAAATTAAATAGTAAATATCTAAATAAAATTGTCATTGAAGCTAATAATACAATTATTAATGAAAATAATGTTTGTGATTTTTATTTATTGTTAAATTCAAAAAACTCACCAAATAAAATTACGTTCCAAAAATAAATATACAAATAGTGTATTGATTTACTTTTCCATAATAATAAATTATTCATCATATGCCCAAACTACCCAAACAGATAAAGTCATAGATTGCGGGAAATTGCTGTTAGATAGTATCCGTACCACTAAGTACATACTTTCGGGGTCCTTTAAAGGGCACTAAATTTGCCGAAAAATTATTTTCTATGGATAAGACCACGATGGTTCGGCTTTTACGAAGATGGAAAAAGTGCGGACAGAGCTTTCATTCTTTTTTTATGGAATTAGGCATATCTCCCAGTACTGCTCATTATTGGAAAAAAAAGCTTTCTACATCACAAGAACCTATTCGTGGTGCCGGTGAAGAGGCTGTTTTACCGATGGGTTCAGGCATAGAGGCTACTCATTTTCAGCCCTTCATTCAGCTTGCCAATCCTGAAATTACAGATACCCAAATAGGCGATGAGCAAGGAATTATTATCATTTATACGAATGGAAATAGGCTGCTATTACCTAGCGGCACGAATCTTCATTTACTAAGGGACTGTATAAGCTTCAGTGTATGATACCCTTTACGAGTAATCAGCGATATAGCCAGCCTTCTACCCCAAAACTGGAAAAAATCTCCCTAATCAAAAATCCTCAAATCCACCACCCTGTACTTGGTGGTACGGATACGTTAGAAACAAAAAAACATCAGAGGCCTGTTATAACTAATTTTGAGTTTGGTTCTGCTAATATCTTAGTGTAAGCTCCAGCACCCAGACTCTTTGCTATCACTAAATATTAACAGTTTGGTGCCATCTGGTGCTAGGCTGTTAATAATGAATAAGAGTATTGCTGCTCCCTTTTAGTCATTCCTTTCCCTCCAAGGATTATCCGTTTATTATTTGAGGATAATCTGTGTACTACCTCCTTATTCGCTTCGTGTTTTCATCTCTGTCCCTGCTAAATTGCTGCCTGGTACTAAGAATGTAAATTATTAGAATTTTTTTTAAAAGACTGTACACAGATATGCCTATGATTAATTAGTACAATATTTTCATCAGATTATTCATATTTTCTTAATGTTAATTTTTTTTCTGTAAATTAGCACTTTTTTTACCAGTAATAACATTATATGATACACAAGATTACAAGGATTTTATTAGTAGCTGTATGTTTATCTTTCTATCTTTTGTCGGGTCAAAACATCACGATAAGCGAGCTAAATTATAATGACGAAGGCTCTATAGATTCCGGCGATTGGCTGGAGCTGTATAATTATGGCACATCCTCACTCGATATTAGTGGCTATGAAATAAAAGACGGGGTGTTTTCTAATTCCTATTTTATTCCTGGAGGAACCATACTAGCTTCCGGACAGCGCAAGATCATAGCCCGTGATCCAGTGCTTTTCAATACTGTATATCCCTCTATCAGTGGTGTGCTAGGTCCTATGAGTTTTGGGTTTGACAATATAACTGACCAGATAAATCTGCGCAATGCCCAGGGACAAGCACTACTCAGTTTTATATATTTAGATTCACTGCCCTGGCCTCGTGGTGCCGATGGCACCGGAAGAACCCTAGAATTACTCGATCCGCTAGCTCCACTCACAGATCCTGCTAATTGGTTTGATGGATGTATCGGCGGATCTCCCGGCACCGCCTATTCTCCTTGTAATGATCCCATCGTTTTTAGTGAGATTATGTATAATGTAAATCCTGTATTACCTACCGAAAATTGGGTAGAATTGCATAACACCACCTCCTCGGCGATAAATCTTTCGGGTTGGATATTTAGAGATGGTCGTGATACCATCACGAATCAGTATATCATTCCCGCCGGCACCATTATACCGGCAAATGGCTATTTGGTCTTATCACAGCTATTATCCGCTTTTCTGTCCATATTTCCTTCTATTACAAATGTACTCGGAGATTTTACTTTTAACCTAGATAATAATGGAGAGCAAATTCGGTTATTTGATCAAAATGGAACGGTGAGAATGACTGTAATCTATGATGATCTAGAATCCTATGGATGGCCTCTCCTATCCGATGGGCAGGGCTATAGTTTAGAGTTATTAGATGCTAATGGAAAAATGAATGAAGGCAGCAATTGGTTTGCTGGTTGTTTTGGAGGTTCGCCAGGACTGGCCTATAATGCAGATTGTTGTGATTCTCCACTAGCACCCACATCAGCTTCTATAATGGGCAGTAATACCGCATGTAATGATGGTTTGGCTACCTATAGCACTACCGGACCAGACTATCTCATTTATCAATGGTCTCTAACTCCGGCAAATAGTGGTAGCATCCTTTCCGGCCAGGGTACCCAAAGCATAGAAGTGAACTGGAATACCACCGGTGCCGGGCAAGTTTTATTGAACGTTTCTATGCCTTGATCATTGCCTATAGTTAGGTTTATATATTAAACGCATTGGTCCTTATCCGGTCTAATGGCTAATCTTTAATTATGAAAAATATGTTGCTTTGTTTTATTCTTTTAGCCTTATTTCCAGCGATAGGCTACCCCCAGGGTTCCTATACTATTAATGGGAAAAAAGACGTGATCACCGGGGTCATTACGGGCCATGTTAGGGATGCAAATACCTATCAGCCTCTCAGCGGAGTTTCTATAGAAGCCTCCGGCAAAACCGCCATTACAGATGGCCGCGGTTATTTTAAAATGGATGGAATGAAAGATGGAGAAATAGAAGTAAAAGCCGCTAAGTCTGGGTATCTACCCACCTCTAAAACGATAAAAATGATGAATAACAGTTCGGCTCCGGTGAGCCTAAAACTTACACCGGATCCCGAGGCGGAGAAAGTAATCATCACAGATGAAAATTTGATCAAAATAAAACTCAAAGCAGAAAAATCAACTATAGAAGTCGGCAAAAACTTCTTTGTAAATTTTGAAGCGCCAGATGGATTTGAACGCGAAGCTTGGGTGGGTATAGTAGCCAAGGGTGCCCCCGAGTTACTCCATGATGAGGATCCAGCCGTAGATAGTTATAAATCATTGCTCAATAAAGTTACTGGTGAATTATTATTCAAAGCGCCATTAAATATGGGAGAATATGAAATAAGAATGTATAATAAAAAATCTGGTGGTGTCTTAGTATCTTCTATTCCCATAAGAGTGATAGCCGCTCCTGAAGAAGAAGAAAAAGACAAGAAGAAAAAGAAATGATGATGAATAATTAAATGAAAAATATTCTTACAGGAGTATGGGGACTCGTACTCTTTGCAGTTATCTTCTCCTGCCATCCTAAAACCAATCCTGCGGCTACTTCCGAAGTAGATAATTGTATAGATCCTTCTAAAATAGATCTAAAATTGCCTTGTAATAAGATGTATAAGCCGGTATGTGGCTGCGATCATAAAACCTATGGCAATGAGTGCGAGGCCCGCAGAAACGGGGTTATAGACTTCACAGATGGTCCTTGTGTAAAGAACGGCAGCACCGATGATAAATGTATAGATCCTTCTAAAATAGATCCTAAAAAAGCTTGCTATCGGCTATATAAGCCGGTATGTGGATGCGATGGCGTCACTTATACCAATGACTGTGAAGCCCAAAAGAAAGGTGTGCTAAAATGGACGGAGGGTAAGTGTGTGGATAAATAATAGCATAAAAATATTAAAGAAAATAGCGGCCTTAGTGTCGCTTTTTTTATGAATATCAGCGAGGCCTCATCCTTATCCCGCATCATAGCTCACCACTACATCATTGAGCGGATGGCTTTGGCAGGTAAGAATATACCCGCGGCGAATCTCCTCGTCAGTGAGAATTTCCCGGTCATCCATTTTTACTTCTCCGGATAGAAGTTTTGCCCGGCAAGTGCTGCAGGCAGCCATCTTACAGGCATAGGGGGCATCTATATCCGCATCTATACAAGCATCTAAAAGGGTAGTATTATCATCTATCACCAGATCATACTCCTGGTTCTCAAAGATTATTTTCACCTTCTTTGCACCTTCTTTTATCTCACCGCTTCCCACTACAGCAGAATGATCTTGGCCATCGGTTGTAGGTAGGGTGAAGAACTCCTTTTTTATTTTTCCCTTATCTACCCCTTTTTCTGTGAGCCAGGTTTCTATGTCGCGTATCATATCGCCAGGTCCACACAGAAAATAATCGGCATTTTTCCACTCAGCACCCATCTGCTCAGCAAACATCTGCTCGCATTTATAGGCCGCTATCCTTCCGGTCTCTCCCTTCCACTCCGGTGTGGGCTGTGTAAGTGTATGCGTTACTTTTAAGCGGCCTCCATATTGTGAAATCATACTTTCCAGGGCTGTGTAAAAGATGATATTTTCCTCCTTGCGATTTCCGTACCATATAAAGACTTGGCTAAAGGGTTCTATTTTTAAAACAGATTTGGCTATACTCATCAGTGGTGTAATACCGCTACCCGCTCCTATAAGCACATATTGCTTGAAATTGTTTTCATTGAGCTCAGGTATAAATTTGCCATCTGGAGGTAGTAGATGTACAAAATCCCCTTGCTTTAATTGATCCAAAATATGCGTAGAAATTAATCCACCCGGTACCTTTTTTATGGTTACGGCAGGATAGGCATCCGTGAGCGGACTGGATGAAAGCGAATAGGGCCGGCGGTGTTTTTTCCCTTCTATCTGTAGCTCCAGTGTGAGATATTGTCCCGGTTCGTAGTCAAATTCCTGATTTAAATGAATAGGAATCTCCAAAACCAAAGTCACAGCTTCAGAGGTTTCCCTCTTTACTTCCCTAATAAAAACCGGATAGGTGCCCGCCATATTTTTTGTGGGCAAAAATACACTTTTGTGCTTAGGTACTCAAACTGTCTTTATGATGGATGATTCCTCTGCCATAGAGTATAGCATAGGCGTGGGTAAATTCTGCACCTATATAAAAGATCATGGCATTATAATAAAACCACACTAGCACCAGTATCACATTGCCTATGGCATCATAAATGTTACCAAAATAAGTGTGGCCCAGATAAAAACTAAAAATATGCTTGCCCATTAAAAACAAAAATGCCGTAAATGCACTGCCCACCAGTAAGTCTTTCCAATAAATATGCCCATCAGGGAGAATTTTTAAAAAAAGAAAAACAATTATTAAAAGAAAGAGATATTCTAAACCGTAAGAATTAAAATACGGAATAAGAAAATGCAATTTTGGTATATAATAATCTATCTGCGTCTCTAAAATCCGTATCGTGGCGTCTGCTACGATGAAGCTGATAAGCAACATCGCCAAGATGCAAATAACCCCAAAAGCAAGCATTCGCCGCTTCAAAAAAAGCAACCAGCCCTCTTTGCGTGGAGGTATTTCCCATATTTTATTAATAGATTTCTGAAGAGAGATGAATGTACCACAGGCGATGAGAACGATGATGGGAAATCCCGCCAGCTTAAAAAACCATCCCGTCTTGCTTATGAGGGCGTTTTCTACTAATGCTTCTATCTGCTCTATCCCTTTAGGTCCTATAAACTCTTCCATCCCCCTTAGGGTAGTACCTATAAGCATACCTATGTCATCTGGCACCAGCAGCGAGGCTATCCAGGCTATCAAATATATGACTGGCCCTAGACTGAAGATAAAATAAAACGCAAGTGCTGCGGATAAGGTATAGACATCATCCTTCCTGCACTCCACATAAGTGAGTCTAAGCAAGCTAATGATTTTTGTTCCCAGATGTAGCATAAAGCCTAAAGATAAGCCGCTGCATCTACTCTGATGGTATTATTTTGGAATTATTATATTTTCCGGCCAGTATAGAAAAATTCTCCCCAAAAACAAGGGAGCTTTTTGATTAATTTAACTTTCAGATAGCTATCTGAAGCTAGGCTTCGGCGAATCTGGGCAGGATAGGCATTTTTTAGCTTTTTTTAGCTAATTCTTTGATTTTTATTTCTTTATGTCAAAATAAAGTCTCATTTTTGTAGGCTAAAATATAAACTCAGGAAATTTAGAAATGAGAAAGGCGGATATTATAACCAGAGTCGCTGAAAAGACCGGCGTCCCAAAGATAGATGTTTTAGTCACGATGGAAGCATTTTTTATGGAAATAAAAGAATCGCTCTCGGAAGGGGAAAATGTATATATACGCGGTTTTGGTAGCTTTATTACAAAAAAAAGAGCAAAAAAAATAGGTCGAAACATAAAAAAGAATGTGGCCATGGAGATACCGGAGCATCTAATCCCAGCTTTTAAGCCAGCCAAAATTTTTCAGGATGCAGTAAAAGACAAGTCCATAGAAATGGGCTTAAACAAACAAAAAGAGGAGTGAAATACCCGCAATGGATAGTAATAGCCTTGGCTCTTTTAGGAAGCTTAGGGCTATATTTTTTTGGACAAAGAAAACCTACTAATGTAGATAGTGCCGAAGGAGTAAGCCCCCATGCCTCAGCTAAGAGTGGTATGAATCCTTTCGAAGCCAAGCCGAAGAGTAATCTAAATATAGAGGATAGCCTGGAAATGTTTAGGCAGTTATTGACAGATTCACAGCGCGATAGCCTCAAAATATTAGAGAAAAATTTCGCCGAAAGCATCCCAGATAAAGCCATCGCCTCTGAAAAATTAGCCAAAGCGTGGAGAAGCTGGCGATCACCTGAGCTGGCGAGCTATTATCAAATGGCCTTTGCCCAATTTAAAAATGATGAGGATGCCTGGCGATTAGGAGCAGATGAAGCCTTTATAGCAATGAAAATGACCCCGGATACCAGCTGGAAAAATTATTTTGCCGACAAAGCTATCCAAGGCTACGAAAAAACCCTTAGTTTTGCACCCGCTAATCTGGATTATAAAGTGACTCTGGCAGAATGTTTTGTAGAAGGCAAAGGTGCTGTGATGAAAGGTGTGACTATGCTCAGGGAAGTTACAGCAGTAGATTCTACACATACTGCGGCAAATCTGCTCTTAGGAAAGCTAGCCATCTCCTCGAGTCAGTTTGATAAAGCTGCCCAGAGACTAGAAAAATTAGCTGCAAGAGAACCTAAAAATTCCGAAGCACTTTATTATCTAGGCGAAGCTTATCTGGGGTTGGGTCGTAATGAGGAGGCCGTTCGTGTTTTTGAAGAATGTAAAAAGATAGTAGGAAACCCTGCCTTCGCCAAAGAGCTCGATGCCTACATCCGTAAAAATATTAATAAACCATAGTTAAAATTATTTTCATTATGCCTTGTGGTAAAAAAAGAAAGCGTCACAAAATAGCTACGCACAAAAGAAAGAAAAGATTAAGAAAGAACCGTCATAAGAAGAAGAAGTAGTTTTTCTTTTATGTATAATTCTATATCCTTTGCTAGTGCGTAAGATTATATTTTGATAAATAAAGAATTGGTCGTTAATTGTCGGCCTACCCACGCGGATATTGCTCTTCTCGAAGATGGTGACTTAGTAGAGTTACACCAGGAAAAGGGTGATCAAAAATTTGCTGTAGGGGACGTGTTTCTGGGACGTGTAAAGAAAATATTATCCTCCCTTAATGCCGCTTTTGTAAATATTGGTAACGACAAAGATGCATTTCTGCATTATTCAGATCTGGGCTCACAATTTAAATCTTTTCAGAGTTTTACCGACCTCGCCATCAAGGGCACAGCTGTGCCCGAATGGCACAGCATCCAAGTAGAAGAGGTTATCCCCAAAACCGGCACGGTAAAAGATGTATTGACCACCGGGCAAAACATCTTGGTACAAATCGTAAAAGAGCCTATTTCTACTAAAGGACCACGCCTCACCACACGCATAAACCTCACCGGACGATATGTGGTACTATTGCCTTTTTCTACTTCCGTAAATGTTTCTAGAAAAATAAAACAAAACGAAGAAAGAAACCGCCTCAAGAAAATTATTAACCCTTTACTACCGCCTAATTGCGGTATTATTATTCGTACCGTGGCAGAAAACCAAATGGCCGATGAGCTGGCCAAAGATGTGGAATTGCTGATCGAAAAATGGAAGGGAATAGCCTCTGAAATAAAATTTGCCGTAGCACCAGAACGGCTATATACCGAAATGAGCAAAACCAGTAGTATCCTGCGGGATATTCTTAATAGCTCCTTTAATCATATATATGTAAATGATAAGTCTATGTCTGTGGAGCTGGCCAATTATATTCGCCAGATATCTCCTGGCCAGGAAAACATCGTGGAATATTATAGCGGCAAAAATCCCATTTTCGATCAGTATAAAGTAGCAAAACAAATAAAACAATTATTTGGAAAAACAGTAGGTCTCTCCTCAGGCGCATACCTCATTTTAGAACAAACAGAGGCTATGTACGTAATAGACGTTAATAGCGGACACAAAGCCTCTAATCAACATAGCCAAGAAAATAACGCATTCTTAGTAAATAGCGAAGCAGGAAAAGAGATAGCCAGACAGATAAGATTAAGGGATCTAGGAGGAATTATCGTTGTAGATTTTATAGATATGAAGTCTAGTGAAAATCGCCGAAAACTCCTGGAATCCATAACAGATGAAATGAAGAAAGACCGCGCTAAGCATTCGATATTGCCGGTCACTAAATTTGGTCTTATGCAAATCACTAGGCAGCGCACTAAACCCGTACTAGAGATCAATTCTGCAGAATTATGTCCTACTTGCATGGGCAGTGGAAAAGTAAAAGCCACGCTCCTGCTCATGGATGAAATAGAAAGCAGCTTACAATACTTGCTTATGGAATTAAACTATAAAAAGATATCTATAGAGCTACACCCTTTTATAGGCGCCTATCTCACTAAAGGTCTCTGGTCTAAGCAGATGCGTTGGCTTTGGCACTATAAAACCTGGATAGAGGTAAAAGCAAATTCTTCGCTTAATCTCACAGAGTATAAATTTCTGGATATCAGGGGTGAAGATATTAAACTTTGATTTTTATTTTATTAAGGTAGGCAAGAGCATTTCCCTTATTAGCATCTATTATCACCGGATAATATTTTTAGCTTTCACCAGCTGGGCCTCTGCTGACTATGCGTAGGATTATTCTGAACTGCACTGCTCCATTATTTTATAAGCGACCTGAATTTGATCATATATACTGAGATGGTCTCTAACCATACAGTCTATTATCTTAGATTTATAGCTGAACAATATTTACATTGCCAATGATCAAAGCAGACAAAAAAAAACCGCCCTATAAGGGCGGTTTTTTTTATCTAGTTATTAAAAACTAGGTCTTGATAAACTTAGAAGAAATTTTATTATTTCCATCACCTACCTGAAGCTGATAGATACCATTAGAAAGTGCATTAATAGAAATAATGAGATTGTTTGTTCCACTATGAGCAGACTGGCTTATTTGCTTAATAATCTTACCAGCTAAATCTACAATGCGTATATCTACAATCTGAGCTTCAGACAGATCAAAGCTTATGGATATTTCTTCACTGGCAGGTATAGGAGAAATATGAAGCTGACCTAAATGATTAGTAATGCGATCTATATCTACGATACCGGCTACAGTGGTGTTACCATCCATATCTGTCTGGGTTAAGCGATAATAGCTGATACCGGCAGGAGATTTTTGATCTAAATAATCATAGTCTGTAGCTGAGGTAGTAGTACCAGATCCTTTTATCTGGGCTATTTCGGTATAGTTTATACCATCATTACTTCTGCCAATACTAAAGTGATCATTTTCTATTTCAGAACCGGTAGTCCAGCTAATTAAGTTGCCATTAACTAATGCTTTCCCATTTAAGCTGAGCAATTCTATAGGGGTTTTTTCACAGGTAAAAGGTCCAGCTGTAGCAGCACCTTGGCTAGAGCAGAAAGAGCCATCTGTAGCATTGATACTCACCATTTGACCATCACCTACGAGAAAGCTAAGTGGAAACTGCGAAGGCAGATATTGGCCGGATACATTACCGGAAATATTATAGTAAGGAGAAGGACTACCACCGCTTACCGTAAGTAATACAGTAGTTTCGCCGGTATCGTGATTACAAATATCAGTAAGATCTACAGATAAAGTACCGCCAGTATTGAAGGTCACAGGTACACCGGCTGCTACTTTAGTACATGGATCCGTAAGATCTGGTAGGCCATCTCCATCATCGTCCGGGCCGGCTACGGCACTGATATAATAAGTAACACCATACTGTGCACCAGAGAGCTGGCTGAAATTAAATACGCCGGTCGTATTAGTAGCTAATATATTACCTGCTACCGGATTTGGGTTAGTATGAACGGCATAAATAATTACACCATTATCTGGGAATTGATTGAGATCATTGCTTAAAACATGAGTAGCACTTACAGACTGGTTTCCGCATACAGATTGTGCCAAGCCTACCGTTTCTATAGAATATTGGCATTTTATACAGAGTACATTAGAGGCAGAATAGGATTCTGTACAGCCATTAGCATCTGTAATATTTATATTTACATTAGATCCATCATCACCATTGAAGGTGAAAGCACCCCCTGCAAATTCTTCATTGCTAAAATTTCCTACGATTACATAAGGAGCAGAGCCACCGGACACGGTGAGGGTAAGACTCCACTGGCCACCGGTCTGCTGACAATCATAAGCAGATTGTGCTATTACTAAATCACCACAGGGATCAGAACTGCAAGGTGAGGTAACAGAGGTAGAAACCGGATCAGCACCTGCTGTGTCATTAATAGTAAACGAAATATTTTGCCCACAAGGTATCATGGCACTGGTGAAGTAGCTGCCGGCAAATGTTCCATTGTTTCCATTGTAAACACCATTTCCGCCAGTAACCTGGAAGGTCACGGTATAAAAACCACCCGATACGGAGGTGCTGATAGAACCGGAAATGATGCTCAGTGGCTGGCTTACCGCAGTACCACTGCATACGCAATTTGCGCTCCAAGTGTCATCTATGGTATTCACATTGCCATCGTTACAATTAGTACCCGGCATATTAGGGCCATTGAGAATACCTGTACAATCAATCATCGCAACGGTTCCGGCACAAACACAATTGCTGGTGTACATATCATTGATGGTATTAGGATTTCCATCATTACAAGCAACGCCGGGTAAGCTAGTTCCATTACATATACCCTCACAGTCTAAATTACAAGGGGCACAGTTTGGCACCATTAAAGAGGTACTGGCCTGCGCACATCCCTGCACATTCGTAAATAATGCATCAAAAACATAAGTACTACCATTGCCTAATACCTGTACCATCACCGTTTGTGGGCTGCCGCTAGGGGTATAAGGAGTGCCTTCTATTACGAGCTGTGCTCCCGGAGGAACAGAATCATAATAGACAGATACCATTACATCTATCATTCCGGTTACCGGATCACATCCTAGATCAGAGGCTATGACAACATTGATATAACAATTTTCAGCCGTGCCAGTGCCGCTACAGGTAGGACCCGTAATGTCTACAGAGGTAGCAGAGCATCCTGGATTAGCGCTGAAATAAGCGTCTATATTCTGTGTGCTACCGTCACCAGGTAAGGTTACATAATGTGTTTGGCCACTTCCGGTGATAGGGAAACTTGTTCCTTCTATAACGAGAGAGCCACCAGATGGAGGAGAAGTGTACAGCGCCTGAACAGAGACGGTATAGGAATTATCCTGGTGGCAAATAAGATCAGAACCTATGACCAGACTAAGGTCACAAATGTTTTGAGCTGTCACCTTATATCCTCCCAGGAAAAACGCTGCAATAAATGCGAGCAAAAAGGTAATTTTTTTCATACGTATATTTAATAAATTGGTTTAATTAGGACGTAGCCGACCCGTGTGAGTAACGGCTGTGGGGTTTCACATCGCAAATTTATAACTTTTCTATTAGATATTGCGCATTTTGTTATAAAATCATTGCGATATTTGCAGAAAATTATGCATAACAAGAATGATTTTAGTCTTTTAATGTCTATCGTGGTTATTTATGCCTGATTTTCATCTATTATTTATAAGAAAATTTAAAGAGATTGAAGAAAAGTTCAATAGAAATCAGCTATCAGCAATTCGTATTAAGTGATCTTAGCAATGAAGAATTAACATTAAGAGAAGTGGCATTCGCAGCATCTAAAAAAGCGTATGCACCTTATTCAACATTTTATGTGGGTGCTTCTGTACTGCTCAGTACCGGCATCATTATCCCTGGAAATAATCAGGAAAATGCGGCTTTCCCGAGCGGATTATGCGCTGAGCGGGTAGCCCTCTTTCACGCCGGATCACTACATCCCGGTATTCCCGTAAAAGCGATAGGTATAACGATAGATTATGAGAGATGTCCACAGGTAGATATGGCCTATCCTTGTGGAGGGTGCAGACAGGTGATGGCCGAATATGAGTTAATATCCGAAAGACCTATCCATATCTATCTTTTTGGAAACCGTGAGCAGGGAATACGCATAGAGGGAGTTACTAATTTACTCCCTTTTTCTTTTATGGGAAATTTCTTGCAAAAGTAACTAATAGTCCAAATCACTTACGACCGGCTATAAAACTATCTATGCCAGAGGTAATGACCGGCAAATACTTAGCGGTATCCGCAGCCAGACAAGTGAAAGTGACAATAAATACATCACTTCCGGATGGTATCATATAAACATCATAATGGGTTCTCACCTGCCAGGATCGGTCATCACCATCAAAACTGAGGTGAGGAATCTGAATCCCTTTTTTAACAATATTATTTATCACTGGTTCGGTACTGTGGTCCAGTGCCTTCGGTGCTGCGTTAAAATAGGTAGAGGAAAACCGTTCTAGGTTTATTGGCTTGCTTCTCGTTTGGCCGCTGGCAGCATCATATACTGCTCCACCAGATTGAAGAACAACGGAAATATGCGGATAGGGCATACCTCCTTCCTGATAGGCAGGGCCAAACGCATCTAATACACCTTTGCTTTGCTTTTCTATGCATATCCATTGCGCTGGGATATTCATTTCAAAGAGACCGGTCTTAGAGATATAATGATTTTCTATGAGTCTTTCTTTTACTACAGAATTTTCTTTTTTTTCTCTATTCCCTTCTGATTCTCCTTCGGTTTTGGATATAGAACTCGTGTTTTTGAATGCAGCTATGGCTTTTTCAGATGACTCAGAGGGATGTTGAACCGGGTCTGTGCAGCTATGAAAAAGAGTAATATACATACAAGCCAAAAGGACCAAAAATTGATAGCTATTTTTCATAAATAGGTTTAAAAAAATTAACGTTTAGTTAGCATTAGCCCGATAGATTGTATGGAAGGAAGCGGATTTGTACGCATATTTTGGATGACCTGGATTTCATATTTTCCGGTTTTGGCAAAATGAAATTTTTCTTGTATGGGAGTAAGCAGGCTCTTAGTATGGCCCATCCCTTTTCCCCTCCATTGCCCATCCGCTTCGGCCAAGATAAGCTCTAACCTGGCTTCTTTTTTAGTTTCATCTGGGATAATAGTAATGGTTTTTAGCCAGAGATTAGAGAAAGGATAATCATTGGTATGCCTAACAGAAAAGGAGAGGTCGTACAGGACAGTGGTATCCTTAATTTCAAAATTAAAACGGATCACCTCGTCATAATTCCATCCGGCAGAACTTATCTTTTGCATCTTTTCATAGGTAGGTTTGGGGCCACAGGATAGAAGAAACCATAGACTCATTAATAATAAAATGAGGCGATTATTCCTTAGGGGCATCATCCGGATTTTTAGGTGATGGGGGAATAAAATTTTTATCATTTTTAGCGGCATCAGAACGATTTGGCTTTCCGGAGTTTCTGTTATTTTTATTTCTGCGGGAGTTGCCGGGGGGCCGGGTATTCGGGGTGTTTTGCGCAGGGGTGGCCTCTCTCTTTGGCGTTACTTCCTGGCGAATGTCGGAAAGAGGAGAAGGGGTCAGGTTTTTTGGGGGACGGTTTACTTGGTTCTGGGGGAGCTGTCCGGTTTTTTTCTTTATTTCAGAGGAGTTAGAAATATTTTTAGGGAATCGGGGATTTTGTGAATCATCCTTTAGCGGACTATTTTCAGGCGATTTATCTAAGGAGGTATTATTATCTCTATCTATCGGCTTGATTTTTTGTTTTTGACGTTTTGCGGTTCGTTCTAGCGAAGAGAGGGAAGATTGGCCTACGGTATCTTCATAGTCCTTAAACTGATCTTTGCGGCTGGCTGGCGGATTAGATTCCAGCTCGGCAGGTTTTTCGCCTTTTTGATTCATATTAAGTACTTCTTTCACTTTATCTATATCCAGCACTACGATACCACCGCTTTCGGGCAAAAAATAATGCATTTTTTGTCTAAACACATCGGTTTTTGCGAGCTTAGCTTTGCCATTGGTGAGTTCTAGGACTTCAGCATTGTCAGGAAAAACCCTGAGGGCATCTACATAAGTATCTAGCTCATAATTAAGACAGCACTTGAGACGGCCACACTGCCCGCTTAATTTAGATTGATTAATGGCGAGCTGCTGATATCTCGCTGCTTGCGTATTTACGGATTTAAAATCACTCAGCCAGGTGCTACAGCATAATTCTCTTCCGCAGGCACCCATGCCACCTACTTTTCCAGCTTCCTGCCGAGTGCCTATTTGGCGCATTTCTATTTTTACTTTAAATTCTCGTGCATACATTTTAATTAGTTCGCGAAAATCTACCCTTTCTTCGGCCGTGTAATAGAAAGTAGCTTTTTTGTCATCACCCTGAAACTCTACTTCAGATAATTTCATATTTATGCCCAGATCTCTCAGTATCACCCTTCCCATTAGCAGGGTCTCGGCTTCTTTAGATTTGGCTTGGCGAAAGATAGCCATATCAGATTCTGAAGCGATGCGCATTAAGCGGGTTATCTTATCCGAGTCTTCTTTTAGTTTTCGTTTTTTTAGCTGTAATCTCACCAGCTCGCCAGTGAGACTCACGGTTCCCACATCCATACCCATCGGGGTTTCTAATACTACATAATCGCCGGTAAGACAGGGGATATTGTAGATGTTTCGGTAGAAATCTTTCCGGCTTCCATTATTGAAACTCACCTCTACTATAGGAAAACGATTATGTTCTCCTCCATAGGAAAGATCTGAAAGCCAATTATATACATTGAGGCGATTACATCCACCGGTAGAACATCCTTTGTTTCCACTACTCTTAGCACCACAGCCTCCGGAGCTACAGCCACCAGATCCACATCCCATATTAGTACTTGATTTATTCGATTACAAAATGGGTCAAAAATAAACAGAAAAGGGCTAAGGTGGGCTTATTTTTTTTCTGTGCGCAAACTTTTTGCCCAAATGATGGCAAGATTAGTCCAGAGAAGTTTGCTTTGGACATTTCTGTTTACATATTTATGGGCCTTATTCATTGTATTTGCCAGATTTTCAATGGCATCCTCACTTAGATTTGGCAGGAGATTTCCCCATTTAGTTTCATAAACCGGGTGGGCGGGTTTGTATTTAGCCGTGAGTTTCCATTCTAGTACTTCCAGAATATGAGTTAGAAAATATTTTTGATAATCTCTGGAACTTGCAGCCATTTCTTCTATCCAGGGCTGTAATCCTATAAAGTCATTTCTTTTCATTAAGCCTATAAATTGAATAAACTTAGTTTCGGCAGGGTCTATATTTTCGCTATTAAATTGCAAAGCTATATTCAGGTCGCCTTTGGCCGCCTCGGCCAGTGTAGCTGCGGTGCTAGCAGGAATTCCTTTTTTTTCGATAAGGAAAGCGGTGAGCAGATCGGGAGCGAGGGGTTGCAATGGATAAGATTGGGTGCGAGATAATATCGTATTGATGATCTGATCTGCTTCGGTGGCCGCAAAAATAATACGCGATCCCATCGGCGGTTCTTCTATTACCTTGAGGAGTTTGTTTCCTTCTTTGCCCAGATATTCTGGTTTCCATAGGATGAGTATTCGTTCTTCGCCACCGAGGGCTTTATAATGAAGTTGACGTATGATTTCCTCACATTCAGCGGCATTTATATTAGCACTTTTCTTTTCTTCAGCGTGTGCTTTAGTCCATTCTGTGAGGGTGAGATAGGGATTAGATATTAATATTTCTCGCCATTGTTTTCCATAAGTCATAGCCGTGTGGTGCTTTTCATCGGCTACAAATGGGAAGGAGTAGATAATATCGGGATGATTAAAGGATGTACTTCTGCTACATGATTTGCAGTTTCCGCAGGCGTCATGAGCGGTTCTGTTTTCACACTGCAGGTAGGTAGCCAGTGCCCGGGCCATAGAAAGGGTGCCATATCCATCTTCCCCTAGCAGGAGTATGGCGTGTCCCAGCCGGTTTTCCTGTACTGCCAGCGCAAGTTGTGATTTTACTTCATCTTGTCCCAGTATGTCAGAAAATTTCATTAGACTAATTTAGCTAGCGCAAGAAATTCTTCGGAGTTAGGGGCTATACCGGGAGGGATTACGGCCATAAGATAGCCCTGTTCATCCAAGAGATATTTTTGAAAATTCCAGCTCACTTCGCTATCCTCCACACCATTTTCTTTTTTTTGGCAAAGCCATTGGTAGAGCGGATGCTGGTGAGGGCCCTTTACTTCTATTTTTTCTGTGAGCGGAAAAGTGATGCTAAAATTATTTGTACAGAATAGGGCTATTTCTTCAGCACTGCCGGGTTCCTGCGCTCCAAACTGATTGCAGGGACAGCCTATGATTTCTATCTCGCTTTTATAATTTTCGTATAATTCCTGCAATGCCTTATATTGCGGGGTATATCCGCATTCGGAAGCTGTATTTACAATAAGTATTTTGCGCCCTTTAAAAGCGGCTAAATCTATGGGGAAGCCTTGGAGTGATTTTAGCGCGAGATCATAGGGAAAGGATAAAGGCATCTTAGATACGGTATTAAATAGGTTTAGGAAAAAAATAAGCGATGTAAAAATATGAAAGTTTCAGTAAGTAGGAAAGCTCACTTCAATGCCGCCCACCGGCTACATAATGCACGCTGGGATGATAAAAAGAATCAGGAGGTTTTTGGCCTGTGTAATAACCCCCATTTTCACGGCCATAACTATGAGCTTATCATCACTGTACAGGGTCCCATAGATGAACATACGGGTATGGTTATAGATTTAAAGAAACTCAGCGATCTCATAGAAGAAAAAATTTGTCGTCGCTATGATCATAAAAATCTCAATATGGAACTGCCTGAATTTAATACTACCATACCCACTGCAGAAAATATAGCCTTAGAGATATGGAAAATAATGAGAGGAGAGCTGGATGTCACCCTAGATCTCAAAGTAGTATTATATGAGACACCGCGCAATTTTGTAGAGGTTAGCTCCTCCTAAAACAGGAAATTATTATTTATTCATTATATGGCAAAATGCTTTTGTATAAAGCATTTCAGAGGGACTTTAGCTCAGAGACCAATTGTTTTTTTACAAACTTATTTCTATCCCAGCAGGCGATAAAATCTATCGTATCTGTGTGCATACAATACATAATATCTTCTTTGAGTCCTTTCTGTGCCAGGCGATGATAATGATTAGCTTTTATAATACAATTAGGGAGATTGTCCTTATTGAGCAGATAGGTTTCGAGGGCCATAAGGGCGGCATCCTGGTGAAGAGAATAATCCGGAAGCCCGGCTATCACAGCGCCCGCATAGAGGGTATCCTCATAGCTCACATTATTCTTCCATCCGGCGCAGAAAAGAACTATATTTTTTTGTCTTGCCTGTAGATAGCGCACTGTGATAGCAAGATTTGAGAAAGCCCCTGATAGCAGCCTGTTTGCACCATCGGCTATATATATACATCGTGTGCCATTGGTACTGGTGAGCACATAGGTTTTATCAGTAAGATTTTTTCCCAAAAGGGCGAGCGGGCTGTTTCCCCATTCAAATCCAGGTACGATCATGCCATCCCTTTCCGCCGCGGCTACATATCCCTCCCGTCCTATGTATCTGGCGGCTTCTTCTACAGACTCTACTGTTATAACCCCCTTAGCACCTGCTTGTAATGCAGCATTGATGGTGGTAGTAGCTCGGAGAATATCTATAACTACTACATCCTTATCTTTAAAATCTATCTGATAAGCGAGTAGGGGACTGAGAATTACTTCTACTTCAGGCATGTAATCGTTCCTTGGTTTCTTATTGTTTTTTACTAATAAAAGGAGGTTTTACTATACGGGCTTTGCAGGCCTTTCCTCTTATATGTATCCAGATATCTTCATTTTCGCAGGCATTTTCAGTGGGCACATACCCCATTCCTACACCTCTCTGTAGGATGGGTGAGTGGGTGCCGGAGGTCACCGTTCCTATAGTCCGCTCATTGGCGGCAAGTATGAGACAGCCGTGTCGAGGGATAGCCTTCTCTTCCATTATGAAACCACAAAGCCGGCGAGCCACTCCCGTTTTTTTTTGCTTTTCCAGCGCAGCTCGTCCTATAAAATCTTTGGTAAACTTAACAATCCAGCTGAGTCCGGCTTCTAGCGGAGTGGTATCTTCGGTAATATCATTTCCATAGAGACAATAGCCCATTTCTGTGCGTAATGTATCGCGAGCACCCAGCCCGGCAGGTATGAGCCCCTCCGTTTTACCGGCAGTCATTATTTTTTGCCATATCTCTAAGGCATATTCGTTTTTTACATAAATCTCGTATCCTCCGGCACCGGTATAACCCGTGGCTGATAGGATGGCTGGATGAGAGGCTATTTCCCCTTCGGCAAAATGATAATAGGCTATTTCAGGCAGGTTTATATCTGTGAGTTTTTGCAGGATTTCCGTACTAGCCGGACCCTGTAAGGCCAGTAATGCCCTATTCAGTGATACATCCTCCATCTGTGCACCCATCGTATTGAACCGGACTAACCAGTTCCAGTCTTGTAATCGATTCGAGGCATTTACTACCAGCATATATTCTTCTTCGCCCAGTCGGTACACCAGCAGGTCGTCCAGGATACCCCCATCTTCTTTTGTAAAACAAGAATACTGGGCCTGTCCTATGCTTAGGCGCGCAGCATCGTTAGTAGTGGTGTGCTGAATAAGTGGCAAGGCCCCGGCTCCACTAATTACAAATTCTCCCATGTGAGACACATCGAAGAGTCCTGCCTTATGGCGAACTGCCAGATGTTCTTCTGTGATGCCGGAATAGGAAATAGGCATATTATAGCCAGCAAAGGGGGCGAGTCTGGCCCCTGAAGACTGGTGCCAGGGCAAGAGAATGGTGGCATTCATGGAAGATGTGGAATTTTTTCGGTGCAAAGTTGAAATTTTTTGGCTATTTTAGTCATAAGATAGTAGAAAAATATATAAAATCTAAAAAAGTTATTATTTTTACCCCGATATTCCGGAACTTTCCATAGAATTTGGTAAAATCCTCCGGACTTTATGTTTACAACCAATTATTTAAAAAATGAATAAAGCAGAGTTAATTTCCCAGATGGCAGAAACTGCCGGGATCACAAAAGCCCAAGCGGGAGAGTCATTAAACACTTTTTGTGACTGTGTTAGAAAAACCTTGAAAAAGAAAGGTGGAAAAGTTACATTAGTAGGTTTTGGTACCTTTTCAATTTCTGAGCGAAAAGCCAGAGTAGGTATTAATCCACAAACCAAGGAAAAAATTAAAATCCCTAAGAAAAGGGTAGTGAAATTTAAAGCGGGTAAAGAATTTGCCGAATACGTATAATTTTTGCCTAAAAAAAAATAGAGAACCGCTGCAAAACAATCGTTTCAGCGGTTTTTTTATGCCCCAAGAGTAATTATTCTCCTACTTTCACGCTCTTTTTATTTGCTCTGGCGCAATCCACTGTTGCACTTTTCGTTTTTAAGTGATTCAAAATTGTATTATGCGTTCTCAGGTTTATATATTTTTCGCGAGCTTGCTGCTGTTTGTTCCTATCGGCATAATGGCACAGAAAACCCAGACAGGTGGCTGGTTAGGTGTTTGTAACTATTTTGGCGACTTAAATATGGGCAATAGTCTTAATAGTTTTAAAAAGATCCGACCTGCTGCCGGGCTGGTATATAGGCATAATCAATCTCCTTATATAACCTTTAAGGGCACCCTAAACTATGGATTTCTCACTTTTGCAGATAGAGCTAGCACGAATATTTATCAGCAAAAGCGGAATTTGAGCTTTTTCTCCCACGTATTGGAGGCCAGCGGTCACGTTGAATTTAATTTCAAAAAATTTATTTCCGGCGATCGCAATTTCTTTTTTACGCCTTATCTTTCCCTCGGTTTTGGCGGTTTTTATTTTAATCCCAAAGCTAAATTGAATGGTGAAACATTTAATTTGCGGGATTATGGCACCGAAGGACAGCAAAATTCTGATCTTACTAATCGCAAGCCCTATCCCCAGTTTCAGCCAGTGGTACCCATAGGACTTGGCATTAAATATTGGATGGGAGAAAATTGGGATCTTATCGTAGATCTGTCGTATAAATTTACTTTTACCGATTATCTGGATGATGTGAGTGCTACTTATGTAGATCCCCTTATACTGGGCACTTCATCCGTAAATAGCCAGCTGGCCGATCGCTCCGGGGAAGTAAATCCCACTCCTATAGGTGATCCGGGTCGCCAGCGGGGAGATGTAGTGAGCAAGGATGCTTATCTAATGATAGGCGTAGGGGTAGCTTATACCTTTAAAAGAATGCGCTGCCCGGGAGAATAGCCTAAATTACCTAACCCCTTTGTAACTTTGCCTTGTGCCTCTGCGTCTATACCTGGAATTTTCTCCCATTTGTAGATAGCAGACATAGCCCGATTAATAAAAATAATGACCAGTTTGCAGGATATAAAAGCGCAAATAGATTTATCTAAATTGCCTGAGCACGTAGCCATTATCATGGATGGAAACGGGCGATGGGCCCAGGCTAAATGGGGCAGAAAACGCCTGTTTGGTCACGCCAATGGCGTAAAATCCGTGCGCGAGGTGTCTGAAGCCGCTGCCGAACTCGGCATCCCTTTCCTTACCCTCTACGCCTTCTCTACGGAAAACTGGAGCCGCCCCAGTGATGAAGTAACCGGTCTGATGAACTTGCTAGTAAAAACCATAAGAGCCGAAACTAAAACCCTTATGGATAATGATATAAAACTCAATGCCATAGGAGACTTAACTAGTTTACCACCACAGTGCTATCGCGAATTACAAGAAGCCATGGACAGTACTGCTGGCAATGAACGCATGACCCTTACCCTAGCCCTGTCCTATAGTAGTCGATGGGAGATTACCAGAGCTGTGCAGCAGATCGCAAGCGACCTAAAAAGCGAGCTCATAAAATCAGATCAAATCGATGAAGCCCTTATTAATTCTTATCTTCACACCCGAAATGTCCCCGATCCGGAATTACTTATTCGCACCAGTGGAGAGTTACGCATAAGCAATTTTCTCCTTTGGCAGATTGCTTATTCCGAGTTATATTTCACTTCGGTCTATTGGCCGGATTTTGATCGCCAGGAACTCTATAAAGCCCTTATTGATTTTCAACTGCGGCAAAGAAGATTTGGCAAGATCAGCGAACAAATAAAAACCTAAATGAAAATATTACGCTTACTTTTTCTTGGCTTTCTCTTCTCTTCATTGCTCCCGGCTCAGTCCGATGTCTTGAAGGTCTATGATTATAGCACTACGAAAACTTTTGAAATAGGTGGCATTACTATCACCGGTACCAAATATCTAGACCAGGAAATTCTTCGCTCTCTATGCGGTCTTAAAGTAGGTGACACCATAATACTGCCCGGCGAGGAAATACCTAAAGCCATAGAAACGATGTGGAAGCAAGGTCTCTTTGCCGATATTAAAATACTGGCCACCCAAATCGTAGGTAATGTCATCTTTTTAGAAATACAATTGCAGGAATTACCGCGCCTCTCTAAGTTTAAATTTAATGGCCTTACTAAAAATGAAGTCTCGGAGATACGAGACGAACTCAAACTCGTAGCCGGCAAGGTAGTAAATGAAAACCTCATCCGCACTACTGAAAATAAAATCCTCAGCTTCTATCGCAAAAAAGGGTTCCTGCTGGCAGAAGTGCATACCCGTGAAGCCAACGATTTGTCTAAAGAAAATCACGTAATTCTCGATTTTGACATAGATAAAGGATCTAAAGTAAAGATAGATCATATACAGATAGATGGGAATACCGCTCTCTCCGACAGACAAATTAAAAAATCTATGAAGGAAACCAAAGAGCGATTTAAAATAGGAGCAAATGCACCGCGAAAACTTGCCTCTGACCTCTTTAAATCTAACCCTATTCATCTTCTTGCCAATATTAGTAGCGGAAAAATCCTCGATTATTTAGATGAACAGCTCAATCTGAAAATTTTTAGCACCTCTAAATATAATGAGGATAAATATGAAAATGATAAACAAAATATTATCGCTAAGTACAATGCTAAAGGATATCGCGATGCGCGTATAGTGAATGACACCGTATTCTTTGCGGATACCAAAAACTTAATCGTGAATTTAAAAATAGAAGAAGGACAGCGGTACTATTTTAGAAATATAGATTGGGTGGGCAATGTAAAACATACCAGTACAGAACTTTCTGGTATGCTCAATATTAAAAAAGGAGATATCTATGATCAGGAGCTCCTTCAATCGAGGCTTAGCTTCGACCCCAATAATGGAGATGTGAGCAGCCTGTATATGGATGATGGCTATCTCTTCTTTCAGGTAAACCCGATAGAAAAAAGAGTAGAAGGAGATAGTATAGATCTGGAAATAAGAGTGAGTGAAGGGCCACAGGCTACTATTAATAATATAATTATTAAAGGGAATGACAAGACTAATGAACACGTTATACGGCGCGAGATAAGAACTGTACCCGGTCAGAAATTTCGCCGTTCGGATATCATTCGTACCCAGCGTGAGCTGGCCGCATTAGGCTATTTTAATCCCGAAACTATCGGGATAGAACCGATACCAAACCCCGCTAATGGTACGGTAGACATTCTCTACACTTTAGAAGAAAGACCCAATGACCAGCTTGAGCTTTCAGCAGGGTGGGGCGGTCAGCTAGTAGGCAGTCTGGGCGTAACCTTTAATAATTTCTCAGTAAAAAATATTGCTAAACCAGATAGCTGGCGACCTTTGCCCACCGGCGATGGCCAAAGCCTTTCGCTTAGATTGCAGAGCACGGGTAGGCAGTCCCAGTCCATCAGCGCATCCTTTACTGAGCCCTGGCTGGGAGGGAAGAAAAGAAATGAATTTACCATCGGTGGATCCTTTTCTCGTCTCGGAATAGGATTTGATAATAGTACCGACCTCACCCCAAATAATAAACTAATTCAATCCGCTGCCTATGTCTCTATCGGACGCCGATTAAAATTTCCGGATCAGGATTTCTTCGGAATACATTCCTTTAGTTTTACCCATTATAAGCTGGATAACTGGATAGGTAATTTTATTGTAAATAATGGCAAATTCTATAACTTTGCTTATAAATACACCCTTTCCCGCAATACCTTAGATAATCCACTATATCCGAGACAGGGAGCTCTTTTAGAATTCAGTATGGAAGCCACTCCACCCCTATCTCTGCTGGATAACAAGAATTATTCTGAACTGGAAGCAGCCGAAAAATATAAAAATCCGGAGTATTTTAAGCCTAAACTAAAAATACAATGGTATAATCAATTAAAAGACAAGTTAGTGCTCAAAGCATCCGCTAAGATGGGATGGATGGGATATTATAATAATGACATAGGGTACGCACCATTCGAACGATATGAACTCGGAGGCGATGGCTTGTCTAATAATTTTTCACAGCTCTTTGGCAAGGATATCATAGCCCTGCGTGGTTATGAAGTGATTACTAATACTCGTATAGGCAATAGCCATGTAGGAGATCCATTTTACAATAAGTTTACACTGGAGCTTCGCTATCCTCTGTCGCTTAGTCCCAGTAGTACCATCTATGGTCTCACCTTTTTAGAAGCCGGAAATTCCTGGAGTACTTTTCAGGATTACAACCCCTTTAGACTCCACCGTTCAGTCGGCTTGGGTATTCGCCTTTTCCTACCTATGTTTGGTCTCATTGGATTTGACTATGGATTGGGATTTGATAAGAGCACATCTTCACCGGTAAATGGATTTGGCGATGCTCTTAAGCAATATGGTAAGTTTAGCTTTATGCTCGGATTCGAACCAGAATAGCCGGTAATTTCCCAGTCCTGAACTACCTCATTCGGCGCAGGATATTATTAACGATTTTTAGTAAAATGAGGTATTTAAGGGATAAACTTTAGTACCGTTTTTCGGTCTTAAAACATAAATTAATTATTTATAAAATATGAAAAAAATATTGTTTAGTGTGTGTTTTCTTATGCTGGTATCCTTTTATCAGACCCATGCCCAGCGCATAGCCGTAATAGATACCAAAGCTATTTTAGAAAAAATTCCTGATTATAAGGATGCCGAAAAAAAAATAGATGCCGTAGCAGATGGCTGGCAGAAAGAGGTAGAAAAGAAATACAAGGAGATAGACGAAATGTATAAAGACTATCAGGCTAATGAAGTCCTTCTCACCGATGATATGCGCAAGAAAAAAGAAAATGAAATAATGAATAAGGAAAAAGAACTGAAAGATTTTCAAAAATCGAAATTTGGTTATGAAGGGGAGTTATTTCAAAAGCGCAAAGAATTTGTACAGCCCATTCAGGATAAAGTATATGATGCCATAGAAAAACTGGCTATAGATAAGGGATATGATATCATACTGGATAAAACTAGCAATGCCTCTATCCTCTACGCAAATGCCAAGTATGATAAAAGTGCCGAGGTTCTCCAAATACTAGGTATAAAATAATCTACGCTACCCGGCTGCCAGTTTTGGTCTGTTTGTAGAGTAAATTGTATTTTTGTGAAAATAATTAGTTTTTAAGCATAAATGAAAAATTTTTTTTTAATCGTATTAGCAGTCTTTAGTATTCATTTTTCTATAACGGCACAGGCCAAAATAGGTGTGATAAACACCACTGAGCTGCTGCCATTAATGCCGGAATATAAGATAGCTGAAAAAGAGCTAGAGACCTATCAATTGCAGCAAAAAACGCTTCTGGAGAAAAAATATTCCGATTATCGCACGATAGGCTCACAGTTTATGGAGCAGGTGCAAAAAGGCATATTATCTCCTAATGACCAAAAAATGAAGCAGGAGGAACTAGCCAAGATGGAACAAGAGATAGGAGCGATGGAACAGCAGGTACAGGCAGAGGTAGCTAATAAGCAAGAGGAATTATTAGGTCCTATGCAGAAAAAAGCCTTAGAGGCCATCCAGGCAGTGGCCAAAGCAAATGGCTATACCCACGTGATAGACAATAGTGTAGGTATAGTATTGCTTTTTCCTGAAGCAGATAATCTTCTTCCGATGGTAAAAACCCAGATAGGCATCCAATAATACCCTTAGTGGATAATCGTCCCATAGGTATTTTTGATTCCGGCATTGGCGGCCTCACGGTAGCCAATGCCGTTTCTAAGTTATTGCCGACCGAGGAAATTGTCTATTTTGGCGATACCCAGCACATGCCCTATGGAGAAAGATCGGAAGATGCGATCCGATTTTTTTCACGTCGGATTACAGAATTTCTGCTGGTTCAGAATTGCAAAGCCCTTGTCATCGCTTGTAATACCATTTCCTCGCGAGCCTATAATGAGGTATGTGCTCTAGTGCCGGCCGGTATGCCCGTGATTAATGTGATTGATCCAGTGGTGGCCGAGGTGTTGCGCTGCGAAATGAAAAGAGTGGCCGTTATAGGCACTAAGCAGACCATAGACTCAGATATTTATGCTCATCGCATACATCAGTTGAGCTCGGGTACCGAGGTAATCTCTAAAGCTACACGCTCACTGGCTTCCATCATAGAAGAAGGTTTTTATCAGGATCCTAAAGCCATATTGGCCATTATTTCCTATTATATGGATGATCCGTCTTTCTATGGAATAGATGGACTCATATTGGGGTGTACACATTATCCTATTATCAAAGAAGAGATAAACGCCTATTTTAAGTACAAGGTGTCTATACTGGATTCTCCGGCTATCGTGTCCCGCGCCTTGCAGTCCTCACTACTAGAATCTTCACTTTTTGCTGTGCGGGATGAGCCCGGGCCGCATCATTTTTTTGTTTCAGATTTTACACCCGTTTTTGAAGAGACTACGCGCATTTTTTTTGGGCAGCGCATAAGATTAGAGTTAAACAATATTTGGGAGCCGCCTTGTACTTCCTCCGCTTCGCACAGATAAAACCCTAGTAGAGAGCCGGAGCATTTTTGTCCTCCTTCCCATAGCTACTCAATGGATATCTCATGGATGGCACAGGATGGAATCGCAAAAGGTAGTCTTTAGAGAAGTTTCTTATTACAAATCAGAAACCTCCTACGGCTTTCAATACCAGTTGATAATAATTTATTCCGCTCATTTTTGCCTGTAACCACAGTTTATAACTAATAGCTTCATTTGATCCAGGCTCAAATGGGGGAAGAGACATCATCCATTTTTCTACTTTATCTTTTACCTTTGGATGCCGCAACCAATCTGGTCGCTGAGCCATCATTTCTATAAGACGGATAAATTCCTTTTCTTTGTTATAAGCGCCGAGCTTGAGTTCTTTATTAAAATGTCTTTTTATTTCAGGTATTTTAGACAACAGATAGAGCTGATCGCCATTTTCGTAGTGCAATATGAGCTCCACTATATGTATGCTTAGTTGAAGTGACGGGATCAGGGTCTTTTGCACCTCATAGTCCAGTAGTGGAAGCAACGCCTTGAGTGCGAGTTTGTATTTTTGATCATTGTAGTAGGAGATGGCTAAATTTAAATTTACATAATGATCATAAAAGGTACTGCCACTAAATTCGGGGTTTTCCTTTATTTCCAATAGCAGCTGCTGAGCGATGTCATTTCTTCCCAGAAAAGAGTTATTAATAACCAGTGCCTGATGAAACATCCAGCTATATTTAGAAAAGAATTTCTTTTTATCTTTGTGCAAATGCTCCTGAAGGATTTCGGCATAATACATAGAAGTGGAAAATTTTTTATTAATAGTACATACATTGATAAGCCAGTTTAGGATTACAAAAGTTTTCTCATAATACTTTCCCACAAACAGTGATTGTGCAGAGAATCTTTCAAAACATTCTATCAGATAATTCTCTAATCCGGGGAAATCTTTTTTTTGCAAAAGATTTTTTCTCACCAGCTCGTGTACTTTAAATTCCAGATCTATCGTAGAGGTGCTCTGCAAATCTATCGAGAGGGTTTGGATAAGACGCTCTAGTTCATAGGAGACATCCTTATCTCTGGCATCAAAATTAGCGTTTACCATCTTATAATTTATGACTGATATGAGATAGTCTATGGCCATGGTCTTTTGATGTTTCTCCTGGTTTTCTTTCTTTTTTTGAAAATATTCTTCCGGATTTATAAGATAATGATCTACGGATAGTCTTATTATTTCATCAAAAATAAGATTGAGCAGATCTAAGTTGTAACTTTCCTGGGCTTTGTATTCTGCTTTTTTGAGATAGTAAAAGGATAGGTCGTATTTAGATTTTAGGCGAAAGATATTGGCCAGTTTTATGAATTTATAGATGTCTGTACGGTCATCCATCTCTCGGTGTAGCAAGAGAAGACTGTTTTCTATATCATCAGTGAGTCGGTTTTTGAGACGGTAATAAGCGTTTCGGTTTTCATCTGGAAATAAACATTTGAGGAGAGATTCCGAAAACTCATCTTGGTTTTTCTCCCTTATCTCTTCAAAAAGGCGCACGTTTTTATTTATTCCGGCTTTAGAAGTTTGCAATCTGGAAGTGTATAACTTAAAATTGCGCAGCTCTTCCTTACTAAGTGCCTGAATAAGAGATGTAAGATGGTATTTGGACATAAAAACGGATTTGGGTGCGTAAGAATACACAAAAATATACTGTATTGGTGAAATATAAGGAAATAATTTTGTGATGTTAATCCCTAAAATCAATGAAAAGATTGATAATATCATTTTTGATCCTACTATCCCTGATTTTTACACCCTATGCCGGGGCTCAGGGTTTTTATTCACATATTCGCCTACTCTCTGCTGAGACCGTAGATTCAATAAGCCTGGGTTGCACAATGCCGGTAAATCTCACTTTTTACAATGAAGGCTCGGAACCGTTTTCTACCTACACTTGGGGAATTCACGTAAATATCAGTACAGAGGATCCGCCTGCCGATCTCACCGATGTAGTGGGGGAATATTATTATGGACTTCCGCCCACTTATTTAGCTCCCGGAGACAGTGTCACTATTCGTCAAGAATTTCCCGTTCAACCCGATATTTTTTACTATGACGAGCAAGAAGATGCAGCCCTAAAAAATATAGTGATTATCTGGGGCGGAGGCGTGGCCCTAGACCCCGGACAGGTAGAGACAGGTTATAAAGTAAATGAAGTGCAGGTAGTGCATTATGCGCTGGTAGAAGAAGAACTAAATATGCCTGAAAATACAGATATATCCGGCCCGTTAAATCCTCAAGACCTTCCCCATCATATTTTGGATTTTCTGGAGTTTCCCGGGCCAGATCCGGATATTTCCTCAGCTCAGATTATAGAACAGTCCGGTTCGTATTTTTATGAATTAGTGTTCGATGATCCGGATACAGAATATTTGTATTTTGATATGGATGGCCATCCTCTTTTTTCTGATACGGATGGTCAGTTATTAGGCCCGGTAGATGGCTTTGTATTTGTCCTAGATGTAAATGAGGAAGATGTAAATGTGGTCATGATAGGCGATCAACTTTATTTTTCATTGGATCCCGTAGGAGGACCGAACCAAAATAATTTATATTTTACCTTAGAAGGCGATTTTATATGCTATTGTTCTTCCCCGCTATTGCAGATACCACCGCAGATAGCTGCTACGCTTCCCTTCCTTATAGGAAATGGTGAATTGGCCTATTTTGCTCAAAATTTCCAGGGTCCTTTTGCCTATGAAGGAGCTGATGAGGATGGCACGCAATATTTCTGGGATATACAAGGCAATTTGCTCTATACCATTACCCAAGGAAATGTATTGCAAATACCCCTGGGAATTAATCACTATCCTGCAGGCATAGATAGTTTAGTACAGGCCTTTTTTCCTGGAAATACTATCTCCACTATGCAAGCGATAAATTCGCTAAGCTGTGAAATAAATTATGAAGGACAGCTCAATAATGGTGACCAATTTTTATATGACCCGCAAAATACAAACTTGCCCATTTCTATTGTCAGTGGGTGGCAAGAATCTTTTCCGAAAGAATGGATCCTCGCTCCAGTACCTGCAGGAGACTATCTCTGGATTAGCAATGAAGGCAAACCAGTTTTGAAAATAGAGATAATGGATATCCAAGGCCGCCTATTGCGGTATGTAGAGGCTCCTGATTTGCATTATATACCCACACAGGAATTATCGGCCGGTAGCTATCTATTGCGTGTTATTACGACCGATGGTGCATCGATAAGGAAATTTATGAAATAAATGGGTGGGTAAGAAAATGGATAATTATGTGCTTATATTCAGGAATATTTTTGTTAATTTTGCACACTTATGTAAAAGATGATGGAATTTGGGTACGTAATATTTGGCTAAAATATAGTTTTAAATAAAAAAAACAGGCCACAACTTTGTATTATTGAAAATTTATCATTCAAATAAAAGGAATTATCTTATGAAAAAAGTATTCTTTTTTAGCCTGCTGCTCGTGTTATTGCTAGCAGGTTATGGTCTTCAGGCACAGACGGATCCAGGAGGCGGATTACCAGGCGACTGGCCCGGCGATAGCCTCGGCTGGGGTAATAATGGCGGCTGGCCCGGGGAGCCTAGTGTAGAAGATGTATATAATGCCATAGCTGCCCATAGCGATTGTCTAGCAGGTATCGCTGTATCGGATTTTGCTACGGTGGAGGAATTGATGGAATATGTGGCCGAAAACTGCGATATGCTTACCGGTTCTAATGGCGGCTGGCCCGGCGATATTCTCGGCTGGGGTAATAGTGGCGGCTGGCCCGGCGATAGCCTCGGCTGGTGTAATAATGGCGGCTGGCCCGGGGAGCCTAGTGTAGAAGATGTATATAATGCCATAGCAGCCCATAGCGATTGTCTAGCAGGTACCGCTGTATCGGATTTTGCTACGGTGGAGGAATTGATGGAATATGTGGCCGAAAACTGCGATATGCTGGCAGATCCTAGCCTTGGCTGGCCCGGCGATAGCCTCGGCTGGGGTAATAATGGCGGACCCAATGGCAATGGCCCATTTAGTGGGGGTCAAACATTAGAAGAGCTGGTAGCTCATATGATGGATGAATATCCTGCTTGTTTTGAAGGGACACCAGTTTTTGCTTCCATAGATGAGCTGTTTGCCTATCTAAGTAATTGTGAAGATTTTAATGAGGGTATTAGCTGGGATTGGGAAGATGGACCTAATACCGGCGGTCTAGGATGGCAAGGTCAGAGTATCGAAGTTTTTGCTGATTTGAGTGCTAACTATGGGGACTGCCTATCTGGAATGACAGCGGCAGATTTCCCTACCATAAATGCGCTACTGGATTATGTATTCCAAAATTGTGAAAGTGATTGGGTGGCTCCTACTGTAGAGAGCGAGTGGGAATGGATAAGTGCAGAATTTGCCGATTGTCTGGCGGGATACACCGCTGCCGACTTTACAGATCTAGAAGCCCTCCATCAGTTTATCCAGGAAAATTGCGAACAAAATAACTGGGGCGGCGGTCCTGGCCAAGGTGGCTGGGAAATACCTGCCTGTCTGGAAGATACAAACCCCGAAGACTTCACCACTTTACAAGCCTTTATGATTTATTTAGCTGAAAACTGTGCCGATGAGTTTGAAGTGCCTGCCTGCGTTTTAGATGCCCCAGAATTCGCCACAAATGAGGAATTTATTGATTGGTTAGAGGCAAATTGTCCTGATATTTTTACGGGTGGAATGGAATTGCCAGGTGGCGGTGTGGTTTCTGGAGTGGAAAATGTGGACAATATCCAAAATATTTATACAAACTTCAGCCTATTCAACCCATCTTCAACAAATCAAGTAGCCAGTGGAATAAACACTGCTAATGTTTTGTCTATAGCTTTATATCCTATACCTGCACTAGATGTAATAAATCTAAGTGTAATTGAAAATGTAAGCAAAACTACTATCTATAATCAGACGGGCCAGTCTATGGTTACTTATTCCGGCACTAGTAGCATAAACATAGCTCATCTGCCTGCCGGAATATACACACTTAAAGCAGATTTAAACAATGGTAAATCTGCCACCGGAATATTTATAAAGAATTAATCTTTCGCTTTTTCTTATCCTTGTTTCTCATTCTTAGTGAAAGGTCGGCCTCGAAAGAGTCCGGCCTTTTGTTTTTAACCCAGAATCAGGGTTAGACTTTGCAATGAAAGGAAATTATAAAAAATAGCTATGAGCCGCGGAATTTTTCTCTCGCAGACATATTAAAAACTACCTGGAGGATAAAAAAATGAGTACAGAAATAGATATGAAGTAGAATTTTATATCCATAAATTTCTAATGCTGATTTCGGGTTTAATAGCATTAATGTAATTTTGACCTTATAAAGAGAAGTAGAAATGAAATTTCGAATAGGGAGTCTCTTTCTATTCATCTTAATGGTTGTCTGTGTATCGCAGTCATCAGCAAAATCTATAGCGGGAACAGGTAAGGGCATTCAATTTTTTGAAGGCAGTTTTGAAGCGTTAAAAGCCCGGGCTATGGCAGAGAAAAAGCTCTTATTTTTTTTTTGATGCTTATGCATCCTAGTGCGGACATTGCAAAAGGATGATAAACGAAACTTTTAGCGGTGAAAAAGTAGGTGAGTTTTATAATCAGCATTTTATTAATTACAAGCTGGATATGGAAAAAGGAGAGGGACCTGTCCTTAAAGCGACTTATAATGTGAGCTCATATCCTTCACTATTTTATCTTACACCAGATGGTAAGGTCCTACATAGTTTGAAGGGATATCAGCCTTCGCTAGACTTTATAGAATAGGGCCAAAAAGTATGTTTTACGGAAGAAGAGCTCGTGCAGTTAAAAGAGCGGTATGATAGCGGAGACCACTCCTCATCACTCTTAAAAGATTATATCCGTTATATGCTCTTAGAAGGCGTATCGGACAAGGCAGTTATAGAGGAGTATGTAAATGCTATGCCTATAGATATAGCAGCACATCCGGAAGAGATGGATTTAGTTTATATAGGTATAGCAGATTTGAGCGCACCTTTTTATGCTATTTATTTGAAAAATAAGGATGCTTTTACACATCGTTATGGAGATAAAGCTATGCAGATAAGAGTAGAGAAAAGTTGCGTCGTGAGTATGAATAGAGCCATAGGCACTAAAGACAAAAATAGATTTATTCCAGCAATGGATATATATAAATCACTGACCTGGGTAAAAGAAAAAAGCAATAGGGTAGTATTATTTAGCCACGATTTTTATCTGGCCACTGAAGACTGGTAGGAGTATATGAAACTGGGTCGCGGCTATTTAATGTATAGGCAGCCCCGATATAAAAACTACTTCGGCTTTTTACCATTCATTTTCTCAGCCACGCCACGGATAAAGAAGATTTGTACCTGATAAAAAAGAGCATAGAACAAGCATTGGAAATGCGCAATGATTATGAAAACAACCTCCTGCTTGCTCAAATACACTTGAGACTGGGTGAAAAGGAGGAAGCATTAAAGGTGCAGATAGGGCTATTGCTAGAGGAAAGGTATATCATAAAGATATATCGGCTGCGGAAGAACTTAAGCGCAGTATTCCTTAAGATCGGTTATAATCTGGAGCTTATATACTCAGGCACAGGAGATAGATATATCCTTTAAGTAGGATATACTTATAAAGAATGTAGCGAGAATAGCGTCATTAGATGAGGGCAAAAAAAACCGCCTTATTATCGGCGGTCCTTAGAATTAAGAAATGATAGATTATCTAGAATCTCCATTGCCTTTAAAGGTATATTGGAATCCTACATTTGCATATACGCCTAATGGTTTTATAGAAGGCATTTTGCGACCCAGTTCGGTTTGAAAATAATCTACATCATAGACATCGGAGAATCCCCTGAAAACGCCCACATCGAAAGTAAGGAATAAAACATCTAAACCTAATCCTAAGCGACCACCTAAGGCCGGTGATTTGTAGTAATCCTTATTAAAATTAAGTTTGTTATCCGTCACCCCAGTAATAAGGGTGAGGTCCATACCTACCATGGCACGGATACGGAAGGCATCTTTGTTTACGATGTTTGCCCCAAAATTTAATGGAATTTGGAAACCAGTGAGATAGATATTGTCCTTAATATTAGTAAGGGTAGTAGAATCTACATCGGCCGATTCAAAACTTACGCCCTGACGAATCCATAAAAAACCGGGCTGTACATACCACCAGTCTCTACCTATCCGTAAGGTAGGTCCTACTTGAAATCCTACCCTTCCACCTAGTTCTTTGCTGAGCAGGGTGGTGTCATTATCGGGATAGTTAAAGGTGGAATAGTTTATCCCTACGATAGGATTAATCGTCACCTGCACTTGTGCAGAAACACTAAAACAGATGAATGCGGCTAATAAGAAAAATAAATTTTTTTTCATGTTGTGGTTTTAAAAGCACAATAATAGGCCATTTTATTCTATGAATGTGTAAAAAATTTAATAAAAATGAAAGAAATTTATAATTAGAATAAATATTTAAAAATGTAAATTAAAATACACAAATCAAGTGATTTATAGGTTTAAAAATCACCAGAGCGGCACTATTAATGGCCAAAAGAGATAGATTACACAAATCATAGGAGGAAAGCCATAAAGAATACTTAAATAGCCTCTTCATTCGGCTAATAGTAACATCTATGAAGAAGTGAGTGTTTTTAGAGCAAAAAGGCCGTGCTTGCGGCAGATTATCTAAATTAGCGGCAATTTTTAAAAAAAATGTCCATACGGGTAAAAGGTGTTTCAAAGTTTTATGGCTCGCAAAAAGTGGTAGATGATATTTCATTTTCGGTATCATCCGGCAGCATAGTGGGATTTTTAGGACCTAATGGTGCGGGGAAATCCACTACTATGAAGATGATAACTACGTATATTCCGGTCTCTGAAGGTGAAATAGAAGTGTGCGATATGGATACAGACAAAAATCCGATCGAGGTAAAGCGAAATACCGGATATCTGCCTGAGCATAACCCGCTTTATCAGGAAATGTATGTGCGCGAATATCTTCAATACAGTGGCAAACTCTATGGATTGAAAAATGTAGCCAAAAAAGCAGAAGAAATGATAAACATCATTGGCTTAGACAGCGAAAAGCATAAGAAAATAGGCCAGCTTTCTAAGGGCTACCGGCAGCGGGTAGGATTAGCCCAGGCCCTCCTTCACGATCCCAACGTCCTTATTTTAGATGAGCCCACCTCCGGTCTTGATCCCAATCAGATCTTAGAAATTAGAGAACTCATAAAGCGTATGGGAGCCACCAAAACGGTTTTGCTCTCTACACATATCCTACAGGAGGTGATAGCCATCTGCGATAGGATTATTATAATAAATAAAGGCAAGCTGGTGGCTGATACGCCTGTATCAGCTCTTAATCACCTTGCTTCCGGGCGGATTAGATACTCGGCCAGTTTCAGTGAAAAAGTAAATCGGCAGGATTTAGCCTCTACATTGGGTAATGTAGAAATAGAAGAGCAAGGACCGGCCACGTATGCTATTATCAGTACCGAGCGAATAGATATCCGCGAAAAAATATTTAAGTACGCTGTGGATCATCAGGTATCCCTGCTGTCACTGAGCGAAGAAAAAGATAGCCTGGAAGATATTTTCAGAAAATTAACCACGCCAAAACAAAACTGATGTGGACCATTTTTGCCAAAGAAATTCAATTCTTTTTTAGCAGCCTCATAGGCTATCTCACCATCGGCGTTTTTCTGCTTATAGCTGGGTTATTCCTTTGGGTTTTTCCGGATACGAGTATTCTGGATTATGAGACCGCTTCGCTGGAGTCATTTTTTCGTCTGGCTCCTTGGATATTTATGTTTCTCATACCCGCTATCACGATGCGATCCTTTTCAGAAGAAAAGAAGACCGGCACCATAGAGTTATTACACACTAAACCTATATCTGAGTGGCAGATTACCTTAGGGAAATTTCTAGGTTCATTTGGTCTATTTCTGCTGGCATTGGTGCTTACCATCGTCTATTATTTTACCATTTGGTGGCTGGGTTCACCCAAGGGGAATATAGATACCGGTGCCACGAATGGATCATACATAGGATTAATCCTGCTCGGAGCAGCATTTACCGCTATCGGCCTATTTACATCCTCGCTCACTACTAATCAGATAGTGGCCTTTATTTCGGGTGTATTTTTATGCTTTGTGTTTTTTATAGTTTTTGACTATATCAGCGGATTGCAGATATTCTATGGCAAGACAGATTATTTTATTCAGCAACTGGGTATAAATGCCCACTATGTATCCATAAGCCGGGGTGTGCTGGACACCAGAGATGTAATATATTTTGGCAGTTTTATGTATCTTTTTTTACTCCTTACTAAAACCATTCTGGATGCCCGAAAATGGTCATAATAAGCAGATGGAAAACAAACCCCCGTTCCATTATAAAAAGCAGGCTCTCTTAGTGCTTATACTCACACTTATAGCCCTTACGATAGTTAATTATGGCGCACAGTTTATTTATACAAGGGTAGATCTCACGAAGGAAGGCAGATATTCGCTTACCACCCCTACGAAGGAGTTTTTAAAAAAACTGGATGATGTGGTATATGTAAAAGTATATCTGGAAGGTGACTTTCCGGCCGGATTTAAGCACCTGAGAAATGCCACACAAGATATGCTCAATGAACTGAAAGCCTATGCCGGTCCCAATCTTCAATATTCGTTTATAGATCCCTTTGCGCTAGGCAATGAAGCTGAAAAAGAAGAAATGACCAATAGCCTCATAAAGAAAGGACTTATACCCCGCCGCCTCATAGAGAATGACGGAGAATATAAGGAGAAAATATTTTTTCCCGGTGCCTTCATCACTTATAAGGGCAGAGAGATGCCCGTTATTCTCTTAGAAGAACAGCTCAATAAAGGACCACAGCATACTATCAATAATTCTATAGCCCTGCTGGAATATAAGTTTGCTAATGCCATACAAAAACTGAGTAGGCCGGCCCGGCAAAAGATAGCCTTTATAGAAGGACACGGAGAGCTCACTACTGAGCAGGTAGAAGATTATGCCGCTGCATTACAGCCCTACCATGAACTTCACCGCTATAACCTGAAAAACCATCTCATTATTCCCCACAAATACAGTGTAGCCATCATAGCTAAGCCTCGTGAGCCCTTCGATGATAAGGAGAAATTTAAAATAGACCAGTTTATTATGAATGGGGGCAAGGTTCTCTGGCTACTAGATCAGCTTAATGCCGATTTAGATAGTCTCATGAATCCATCCGGAACCTATATCACCACTGATTATGGACTAAATCTGGATGATCAGCTCTTTAAATATGGTGTGAGACTAAATTATGATTTGATACAAGATCTTCAGTCAAATAAAATTCCACTGACTGTAAATCAGGATGCCGCCGGCAATGCCACACAGCTTAAAAATTTTCAATGGTTTTATTATCCGGTTATAAGCAATATAAATCAAAATCATCCGGTAACTAAAAATATAGATCTCCTTCAAACAAAGTTTGTAGGTACAATAGATACCATTAAAACTCTGGGCGTAATAAAGACGCCACTCTTAGCTACTTCGCCCTATAATAAGGTGATGGGAAATCCAGTACTATTAAATTTGCAGATGATAAGAGAGGAACCGGCAAAGGAACAGTTTAATAAGAAAAATAAAATTATCGCTGTAGCTATGGAAGGCGAATTTCAATCGGCATTTAAAGGAAGATTAGCGTATTCTACGTTAAAGATGATAGATAGCCTAGAGGAAGTTTCTTATAAGGAAATAAGTCCTGAAAATAAGATGATTGTGATAAGCGATGGCGATATGATGGCCAATGAACGCGATAAAAAAAATGGCCGGCCTCTGCCTTTGGGCTACTACAAATATACCGGCGAAACTTTTGCCAATAAAGATTTTCTTATAAATTGTATGGAATGGCTCACGGATGATTCGGGTATTATAGAATCGCGCTCTAAGGAACTAACTATGCGACTGCTGGATACCCAAAAAATTAAAGATGGCAAAACCTTTTGGCAGTTAATAAATATAGTCGTTCCGCTATTGCTGTTATTGCTCTTTGGCTTCATCTATTTCTGGCACAGAAAAAAGAAATATGCATACTAAATGAAAAAGTATATCGGGATATTTGTAGCCTTGGTCTTAGCCTTTCTTATTATATATAAGATAAAGCCGGGATCATCTACACTAGACAAATCGGTAACAGATTTTTCTATACAGGATACCAGCTCTATTACCGCTATGCGCATTACCGGAAATGATGGCGAGGCTGTATATCTAAAAAAAAGCGGGAAATTATGGATACTTAATGACAGCCTGAAACCGAGGCCTGATATGCTCTACAATCTGAAAAATGCACTGTATAAATTGGAAGTATTATACCCGGTGCCAAAAAATTTTAGAAAAAAAGTAATGACTGATATGAATACTAGCTCAAAAAAAATAGAAATATGGGAAGGCGAAGGAAGGCTTGTAAAAACTATATTTCTATCCGGTATTACCAATGATCGGGAAGGATCATATGCCTATATAAAAGGAGCAAAAGACCCTTATGTCATAGGTATGAAAGCCCTCGAAGGACACGTAGATGCCCAGTTTGTTTCTTCTGTAAAAGCCTGGAGGTCTCATTTGGCTTTTACTATTAAGTCAGAAGAGATAGAGATGGCTGCTATAAGTTATCCACACCAGCCCGAAAATAGTTTCCTGCTCCTAAAAAACAAATCCGGTCTTCAACTCAGTCAGGATGGCAAAGAGATAATAGAGAATACAGATATCAATGTATTAGAGGCTACAAATTTTCTACAGTCATTTAATTTTCTCAATGCCGAAGCTTATCAAAATGAATATATACGCCGCGATAGTGTAGTAAGAAGCCTGCCCTTTGCCATCATAGAGATTAAAGCTGCTGATGGCCGCCGGCAACAAGCAAAAATATTTTATATGCCGGTATATGAAAGAACGAAAGTAGTAATGGATCCGCGGGGTAAGCCACTGCCTTATGACAGCGACCGATATTTTGCCCTTATAAATGAGGGAAAAGATTTTGTGATTTTGCAGCAATATGTTTTCGGTGACATACTAAAACAGTATAGCGATTTTTTGAGAAAGAATTGATGAGAAGTAGTGAGTGTGAATTTATAGTTTGCCTAGTATAAAACCTCCTAATTATATTTAGGAGCGGATAGGGATGAGGCCATTTAAATCATTTTGCATGGATAATAAAGACCAGACAATAAACTAGTATATCGTGGGTAGCATATACTGGGATTCATAGAGACACAGGGTTAATAATTGTTTTAAAATGTAGTTAGAGTCAGATGTTCATTTGCTTCTACATACTGCAATACTATGTTTTTTATCTGGTCATATAATGCAGGCTTAGGCAAAGCAGTTATAATTTCGCTCTCGGTATAATTTCCATTTGGAAGAAATCCATAGGTACATATAGCATTGTCTTCTACTAGAAGAAAAAATTTTTCTTCACTATTTCTTCCTTCTTCTTTGAGTAGAAAGGTGGATTTTGGGAAAGAGAAATGGGTAAGTGCTATATGCAGTCTTTGGGTATATACATACCTATCTTTTAGTCCACTGCAAGTGCCCTTACAGAAGCCGGTTTTAGCCAGGCTACAAGGACCGGTATGCGATTCTAACCCCATATAATGTGCACATAGATCGTTTTTTTTAGCGAGCCTATATAGCAGTATTCGGGCTTCCTGTTTGCTGCGAAATGTGGCTATGGGGCGCGCTTTCGTCATCAATGTTTTTATGGATAGTATAGGATAGCCATCGGTGGGAGAGATGGGGTATAAGCCATTACTATTTCTATGGGGTAGCTTAGCATTAAAACGAGGCCGGTATTTTAATAGCTCTTCAAATTCTCGAATACGGCTATATAATTCATTTTCACATAATTCTACCTTCACAGATACCACCTGCTCCAGTATTTCTTTTCTGCGCTGGCTGGGTAAATTTTGGCTAAACTGCTGTATAATATTGTGCTGCAGATCTGCGCTTCGCCCGACCATTATTACGTGATCCTCTGCATCTTTCATCCAGAATATTCCTTGCTTAGCAGGCATATTTTCGAGCAGGCTGTGGGGTATTTTGCCTACTATTTCTTCGCTATGGAATCCGCGTTTTGCCTGTTCGGCGAGGACTTCTTTACTTACTCTATGCAGTATATAAGTAAGCACTTGCATGGCAGCCTGGGCATCATCCATAGCGCGATGTTTATTTTCCAGCGGAATTTGAAAAAAGGAGCAAAGGGCGGGAAGGCTATAGGTACCGGCTTCAGGTATATATTTTCTGGAAAGCTGTAGAGAGCATAGCCGCTGATTATTCAATGTTATGGCATATCTTTTAAGTGAGTGTCGCAGTACGGTATAGTCAAAACTAATATTGTGGGCTACGATAATGCGATCGCCTATAAAATGTTTTATCTTCATGGCGATCTCTTCAAAACTGGGAGCATCCTTCACCATTTCCGAACTAATACCCGTAAGCTTTTGGATAAAAGGAGGGATGGCTATTTGGGGATTTATGAGGCTGAAGAATCGCTCGGTTACCTGCTCTCCATCAAAATTGATGATAGCTATCTCCAGAATATTATCCAGATGCGGGCGCCCACCGGTGGCTTCTATATCTATGACGGAAAACAAGGGCTCAAAATACGGATTAATTAGTCGTTCCTTATAAAGCCAGTTTTTTTTGAGAACCTACGAAAAGCTGTACCAATAAATCTAACCATAGGGCTAATGAAGATGCTATTTTTCGTAGCATCTTCATTAAGTT